>Ga0228624_1000947_pt1 | contig 12767 bp, 8 predicted proteins | sample 29DmetaG_FD_182744 | JGI IMG/M metagenome (GOLD analysis project Ga0228624, IMG submission 182744) | Seawater microbial communities from Monterey Bay, California, United States - 29D | ecosystem: Environmental > Aquatic > Marine > Coastal | place: USA: California | collected 2016-10-10 | reverse complement strand
CCCATTAGGCTCAGAATAGTATCTCCCCGGTAAATGACGATGAGCCAAAAAAGGACGCTCCGAAAAGAGCGTCCTTTTATTTTAAAGAGACACGACCGATTAGACTTGGATCTCGGCGAAGGCCCAGTCGAGCCATGGCAGGAGCGCTTCGATGTCGGCCGTGTCGACGGTTGCGCCACCCCAGATGCGGAGGCCGTCCGGTGCGTCGCGGTAGCTGCCGAAGTCGTAGCCCACCCCTTCTTTGTCGAGTAGGCTAACAAGTTGCTTGGCCTTTGCAGTTTGCTCATCGGATGGCAGCGCTTGATACCAATCTGCAGTGATTTTGAGACAGATCGACGTATTTGAAATCGTGGCAGGATCTGCGGCGAGAAATTCAATCCAATCGGTCTTCGCCACCCAGTCGGCAATGGCCTTGAGGTTGGCTTCAGAGCGTTCGATGAGTGTTGGAAGGCCGCCGATACGTTCTGCCCAACGCAGGCCGTCGACTGCGTCTTCAATGGCGAGCATCGAGACGGTGTTGATTGTCGCACCGCTAAAGATCCCTTTAATCAGCTTGCCGCCCTTGGTGAGACGGAAGATCTTTGGTAAGGGCCATGCAGGTGTGTAGCTCTCGAGGCGCTCAATTGCGCGTGGGCTGAGCACGATCATACCATGCGCTCCTTCACCGCCCATGACTTTTTGCCAGGACCATGTGACGACGTCGAGTTTGCTAAAGTCCATGTCCATCGCGAACACAGCGGAGGTCGCATCACAGATAGTGAGGCCTTCGCGATCGGCGGGGATCCAGTCGGTGTTCGGCACTTTAACGCCGGAAGTGGTACCGTTATACGTGAAGACGACGTCGTTGCTAAAGTTGACTTTGGAAAAGTCGGGGAGGAGACCGTAGTCGGCTTCGTGTCTGGTGACATTGTCGAGCTTAAGTTGCTTGATCACATCCGTCACCCAACCAGAGCCGAACGACTCCCATGCGCACATTTCAACGCCACGTGCGCCGAGTAGGGACCAGAGCGCCATTTCAACGGCACCTGTGTCGGAGGCCGGTACAATTCCGCAGACATACCCATCCGGAAGACCGAGGATAGAGGTGGATTTTTCGATGACCTCTTCGATGCGCGCTTTTGCAGGCTTGGCACGGTGGGAGCGACCTACGAGTGCTTCATTAAGCGTTTCGAGCGACCAACCAGGACGCTTGGAGCAAGGGCCTGATGAAAAATAAGGACGTGTTGGTTTGACTGTTGGTTTCATGGAAATGGTTGAAGGTTATTGTTGATTGTTGATTGTTGGTTGTTGATCGTTGATCGTTGGTTGTTGGGTAGGCGACGTTGGGAGTTTCTTACTACTAACAACGTTCAGCGAACAACGAACTAACCATCAACTTTTTGCGGCTTTCTTCGCTGGGCGTGGAGCAAATTCGAAGCCAATTTTGCCTTTTTCAAAGTCGAGCGTGAGGTGGGCTTTGAACGGGCGCTTGGTGCGCTTGGAGATAAAGCCATCCAGTAATGGTGTCTTGCCTTCAGTGAAGAGCTTTTCGACGGCGTCAGTTTCGAGTTCTTTTTGTAGGATGGTCTTGCCTAGACGGAAGCCGTCCGGTGAATCCTTAGGTTTGAAGTCTGGCACATGATAGGCCTTGTCGGTGACATAGAATTTGGCATCGAGACCGTTTTGCAGGGTGATGGATTTGAGCAATTGATCCTCGGTTAATTCGTCTGCTGAATCGAGGTCGTCTTCGAATACAAAGTTGGTTTTCCATTTGCCGATCTTGCCGGTCTTGGTGACGTTTTGCACAAGTTCTAGAGCGGCGCTGAAGGGTTTATTAAAGCGCGAGAGGTAGCCGTCCATTTCGGGTAGCTTCTTGGTGCTGAAGAGTTCAACGGCTTCACTTTCGCTGAGCTTGCGACCAGCGATGTGCTTGGAGATACGAAAGTCGCATTCTTGTTCCCGGCACTCATAAGTTGCATCGGTTTGTTTGAGGCGTGTAGCTCCACAAGCCGGGCAGGCACATTCCAGATCGGGGAAGGTGCGGTTGACAAGTATCTCCATGTGAGTGCGTGCTTTGTTGACCACATCTTCGGTAAAGGTGGCAATTTCTTGCATGAAGGCATCCCGCTGAATCTCACCACGCTCCATTTTGTTCAGCTTTGCTTCCCAATCTCCAGTCATAGAGGGTGAGGTAAGTTGCTTGATCTGCATTTCTTCACAGAGCTCGATCAGGCGCAGGCCTTTGCCGGTGACGTTGAGGTCGCGGCCTTCGCGAGCGATGTATTTTTGGCGGAGTAGGCCTTCGATGGTCGCGGCACGTGTTGCTGGAGTGCCTAGGCCGCGTTCGACCATCGCTTCGCGGAGTTCTTCGTCGTCAATTAGTTTTCCAGCACCTTCCATGGCTGCGAGCAGCGTTGATTCTGTATAGCGCGCAGGCGGCTTGGTCGCTTTGTCGAGCACGTCGATGGCTTCGGTTTTGACAGCCTCACCTTGGTTCACGGCGACGAGTTCGTCTTTTTCTGCAGCCACGCCAGCCACGCGGCCATACACGCTGAGGTAGCCCGGCACCTTAAGCGTTTTACCGTTGGTCACGAAGACATCGGCTTCGCTGCCATGGTTGATGGTAGTGAGACGTTTGGTGACTTCGAATTCGGCATGTGGGAAGAAGACTGCGACAAAGCGTTTGACTACCATGTCGTAGAGTTTCGATTCCTGTTCGTTGAGCTTAACGACACGGCCAGTTGGAATGATTGCAAAGTGATCCGAGACCTTGGCGTTGTTAAACACTCGCTTAGTAAATTGTACGCGGTCGTTTTCGATCGCATCGGCGGCCCATTTCGCAATGGCGTGGCCAGAGCTCGCAAGGTCGCGGAGAGTTTCATAGACCTTCCCGACGTAATCTTCCGGCAAGTAGCGGGAGTCGGTGCGCGGATAGGTGAGCATTTTGTGACGCTCGTAAAGCGCTTGGGCTAGGCCGAGTGTGTTTTTTGCAGTAAAAGGAGCTTCTCGCTGAAGCGTGGTGAGGTCGTAGAGCTGTGGCGCGATTTGTTTGGTCGGCTTAGTCTCTTCCGTCACGGTGCCGATCTTTCCAGTGCAACGTTCCCGAATGCGCTCGGCGCTAGCTTGGTCCCAAAGGCGCTCTGCGCGGTCATGTGGCTGCTCTTTGTTTTTCTTAAAGTGGGTGTCGATCCATTTGCCTGGGTAGTCGCCATTGGCTACGGCAAATTCGGCGTGTATTTCCCAGTAATCCTCGGGCTTGAACGCGGCGATCTCGCGTTCGCGCTTGGCCAGGATTGCGAGAGTAGGGGTTTGTACGCGGCCTGCAGCGGTAATGTTGAATCCGCCATGGCGGGAGCGGAAGCAGGTCAGGGCGCGGGTCGAGTTCAGACCGACGAGCCAGTCAGACTCGGAACGGCACTTTGCAGCATCGGCAAGGTGCTCCATTTGCACACCCTCGCGTAGGTTGTCCCATGCTTCGAGAATCGAGTTAGTGGTCATGGATTGCATCCAGAGGCGCTTGATGGGCTTCTCTATTTTGCCAATATCCATAATATATTGGAAGATCAACTCACCCTCACGGCCGGCGTCGCAGGCGTTGATGATGACGTCGAATTCTTTCTTCTTCGCAAGTCCGAGCACATGCTTGAGGCGATTGTGCGTTTGCTCGATTGGTTGTAGTTCAAATTTCTTCGGGATAGCAGGCAGTACTTTGAAGTTCCATGGCAGATTTTTGCCATTGGGGCCCGTTGGCATCTTCAGCTCCACAAGGTGGCCAACTGCAGAGGTAATTGCCGCATTTTCATTGATGAAATATTGTGCATCACGGGTTTTCCCTTTCTTTTCAAATTTGCCCAAGTGCTTGGCAAGTGCCTTCGAAAGGTCAGTGGCGACGGAAGGTTTCTCGGCGATGATTAAATATTTCATATAGTTCGTCTGTAAAGTGCTGAGCCTCCGGGATTAGCGGAGGCTCTTATAAAAGGGGATCAAAAAAATGTATTAGTCGCAGGGGCAGCGCAGCACATGGTGGCCTTGTGCGGTACCATTCTGCCATGCACCAGTCCGTATGCAGGGGAGTTGTGTTGTGAGTGTTCGGTGGCTCATATTAGTAGAAAGGAAGTGGTCGAGACTCAGTTGTGTGGAGTGGTGCTGTTTAAGCGATCTCATTCTTGTTCGCGCATTGCTTTGACTTTCGTAAATGAGGACGGCTAGTTTTCGGTAAAACAGGCGATTAAAACTGGCGTCAACCCTGTTTCTGACTTTTGAGTTAGCTTTTGCCTCTTTAAACTCATTAATTATATTCTTTTTCATGCTCAAACAATTCCGCAAAGACTTAGCGCGTAAGGCCAATGATTTTGCGCAATTTACTGCGGATGTGATCTATGATCGGCAGCATGGCCGAGCCGCAGAGTTATTCGGCTCTTTATTATATGCGCTGTCCTTTTTGTTTAGTTTTCTAGTTCAGTTGCGTTGGTACCTTTATGAGCACCGTATTTTGCGTAATAAGCCATTGGGCTGCTTGGTCGTCGTTGTGGGTAATTTGACTGTTGGTGGCACTGGTAAGACACCCGTAGTAGAGAAATTTGCTCGTACATTGACTGAGCGTGGGCGCAAAGTTGCGATTCTTAGTCGTGGTTATAAGAGTAAGAAGGAGCCTCTGCCTAAGAAATTATGGCGCAAGCTCACGCATGGAGAAGAAGCACCGCCAAAGATCGTTAGCGATGGTAAAACTGTGTTTCTTGACTCTGAGGTGGCAGGGGACGAGCCCTTCATGTTGGCGAACAATTTACCTGGTGTCGTCGTGCTGTGTGATAAAAATCGTGTAAAGGCAGGCTCATTTGCCATACGGCGCTTTGGTTGTGATACCCTGATTTTGGATGACGGGTTTCAGTATTTGCCGCTCAAAGGGCGCCTGAACTTACTGTTGGTCGACAAGACTAATCCTTTTGGCAATCAGCACCTGCTGCCACGTGGAATCCTGCGTGAGCCAATTAAACACCTCTCTCGAGCCAGTTATATTTTTCTGACTAAATCGGATGGGGCTCAAGACGAGGCCTTGATGGAACTGATCCGAGAGCACAACCCTAAGGCGGAAATTATCGAATGTTCGCATCAGCCTCAGTATCTCCAAGCAATTGAAAGTGGAGCACGCCTGCCGCTGAGTCACCTAAAGGGTGCACATGTCGCGGCCTTTAGTGGAATTGCATCGCCAGAGAGTTTTGAGAATATGCTGCGTGGCTATGGAGCTGAAATCCGCTACAATCATCGATTCCTGGATCATCACCGCTTCACACGAGCAGAGATCCAGCATGTCTATGATCAGGCTGCGGCGGGGAAGCTCGATATGATTGTGACCACCGAAAAAGACGCGGTACGCTTGTTTGAAGACATTCAGCCCACGATTCCGATTTATTTCTTACGCTTAGAGATTGATATTTTATCAGGAGAAGAAGATTTCGAAGGTGCAGCAGCACGTATCTGCTTACCGCGCAATACTCGCGGGCAGATTACTCGGCCACTCTCTTCTAATAAATAATTGGTGAGTGGTTCGAATGAGGCTTGATCGCAGTAGCCCTTTTCGCCAATGATCGTAGTTTTTCGACCGACCAACTCTTCTTGCATATATATAATGGCATCAAAACCAACTGGCACCGCGACTGTAATAGACAGTAAAAAACTACATGACCTCGAGGTCAAAGACGCACAGTTTATCTTTCAGTCGGTCTGGACGTTGCTAGAAGAAGAGCTTGGTGAAGAGAATCTGCGCTTTCCGAAAGAGATTTTCTGGCTGAATGGTGCGCCAGGCGCAGGTAAGGGTACGAATACTGATTTCATAATGCGCTATCGTGACCTGACAGCACCTCCGGTGGTGGTCAGTGAATTGTTGAAAAGCCCGGAAGCGCGAAAGAAGATCGATGCTGGCATGCTAGTGGGCGACCGCGAGGTGATTGAGATCATCTTACGTAAACTTCTTGAGCCTATTTATCAAACTGGTGCTGTGGTAGACGGCTTCCCGCGTACCAAAGTGCAGGTGGAGTGTGTTAAGTTGTTGTTTAATAAGCTCGTCGCATTACGTAATAAATACGCAGATACGCTCTTTGCTCAATATCTGAAGAAGCCGCATTTCCATATTGTCGTACTGTTCGTCGATGAGAAGGAGAGTGTTCGGCGTCAGCTCTACCGAGGAGAGCAAGCGAAGCTGCACAATGATGAAGTCGGTGAGTCCGGCGTGGGTGAGCTGATGGAAGTCCGCGCGACCGACCTTGATCCCGCAGCTGCGCTCAATCGTTACCGTACTTTTAAGGAAAAAACATACGGTGCGCTTAAAGATCTGCGCGAAATCTTTTTCTATCATTTCATCAATGCACATGGCACGATCGATGAAGTGCGCCGGCGTATTGATAAAGAGCTTCGATACCAAGGCTCACTGGAGCTGGATGAGGCAACTTACGATCGTCTCTCTTCCATTCCGATTGCGAGCACGCTTTCAAAGCACGCGCGGCAGGATCTGGTGGACCGTCTTGATTCATATGAGCAGTGTAATGTGGATCTGTTTGAGAAGGTGGTAAATACGATCAATCATGATTTTATGCCGATTATTCAGCGTCATGCGATTTCAGGCATGGCAGTGGTAAATACGGAGGACGCGGTGTTTCATGATGACCAGGCACTCGCTATGTTAATCGATATTTTCTCAGAACGTGGATATCATGCCATTATTGATGTTCATCGTGAAGAAGTGCCGGATTCAATCGATCCGAAGACTTTCAAAATAAAGACCCGTATCAAGCCAGTCTATCGCGTGCGTGTGCAGTTTACCGGCTCCGAAATTCGCCGCGGGCGTTAGATAAATCGGTAGGGTTTGCGGGCGTCACGTTGTTAGGATTTATACGATGGGCATGGGTTTTTACGCTTTATTCGCCAATTTCATAGATCGAATAGGGCTTGGTCGATCACAGATATGAGCCCTTAGGAGAAATTTGATCGAGTCTGTTTTATTTTAGTAAATTAAAAGATAACGCTTTATGTGGTAGGAATAAGATTGGCTATTATCTAACGAAGTATTGGATGGGCATTATGAATGCGAGATATCCTATTATTTACGTCCGCGGATATGCTGGCACTCAAGGCGAAGTGGAAGATACCGTTGCGACTCCGTACATGGGGTTTAATTTAGGTGCTACCAAGCTGCGGCAGTCGTATACTGGTGAGGTACTGTCTAATGTCTTTGAGTCGCCACTTATTCGACTAATGAAAGACCATGGTTATGTGGATGCGTATCACGATGGACAAATCAAACCAGATGGCCCCATCCCGCAGGAGTCGGTATGGATTTTTAGATATTACGACACCACGTCCGAAGATTTAGGAACTGGCGAGCGTAAGGAGATCGAGTTTCATGCCAACCGTTTGCGCGAGTTTATCCTTCATATACGAGATGCTACGGCCGCATCTCGGGGAGATACTCCGTTTCGGGTGTATTTGGTGGCGCATTCGATGGGAGGCCTTGTGTGTCGCTCCTATCTCCAGAATTCGCAGTTTGCCGGCATAGATGGTAATCCTGCTCAATCTTGGGAGGATAAAGGTGTCGATAAGCTCTTCACGTATGCCACGCCGCATGGTGGCATTGATTTGCGCAAAGGTATGGGGTGGGCTGAGGGGTTAAGAGATTTTATTGATCCGAATAATGCGGCGAGTTTTGGCGCAAAGCGCATGCGTGAGTTTTTAGACTTAAGATCAGATCAACCTTTAAACTCTATGGGTGGGAAGTTTCCTGCTGAGCGGGTAATGTGCATGGTGGGCACTGACTCAAAAGATTATACTGCCGCAGCGGGTATGGCTCGGCGGGTCGTAGGCCCATTGAGCGATGGATTAGTTGCGATCACGAGTGCTTCGGTCTTAGGTGCTGCACGTGCTTTTTTACATCGTAGTCATTCGGGGCATTACGGAATTGTGAATTCAGAGTCATGCTATCAGAATTTAACGCGATTCCTGTTTGGCAATATTAGGGTGGATGGCAGCCTCATTGTGGAGAGCTTGAGGTTACCTAAAAAAATACAGGAGCAGTATGTTGCAGGTAAGCAGGTGTGTGCCTCCTACAATTTTGATACAATTATAAGTGTCCGTGGGCAACGATGGGATCTGCACCGCCGTCTTGTCAGTGAAGGTTCTTCTATTTTAAGAACATTTGATGAGCTCTGTCGTCGAGACCCGCCGCGACATCCACATCTTTTTTCGACATATCTATCACTTTCTCAACGGATGAATACGCGGAGGAAGTCGCTGGGTTTTTCGATTGATTTATCAGTGCTTGTTCCTGAATACGAAGTCGATGGTAAGTGGTTTGCCGATAATCATTACCCTGGTGGTTATATTTACCGAGATAAAATTAATTTGGAGGTGACGCCAGCACCGGATGGTGGATGGCTGCTTCGTTATGGTTTTGACAGTAAATCACCCAACAGGGCGATTCACCGAGTCACTGGGATTCGCGATAGCGCGCGGGTCACTTTTAATCTGCCAATCGAAACGCGTGCAGATCCTGGGATTAAGGCGTCTCTTCGACTCGTTTGCATGCCTTGGAACTGAGCCAGAATTTTTGCTATAAGTAATATGGGAACGATCTCACAGTCTGAGAATTATAGTGAGGCACGAGTGCGTTACGGCAAGCGTACCAAGCATCTAATTTGACGCTGTACCTTGGAGCCAGTGTGTCTGTAGCGAGCAATTAGCTAGCATGGGATCAACATTTGCATGATGAATGCTTTTGTGCTCAACAAGGAGGATAAGTGGCTGAAGTGGAACCCATTCATTAATTACCTTCAAGCGATTGCAGAGTATTTAAAAAAGCATGAATCCGTATGGTGTGACTGCAATTAGTTTGCTGGGAGGTTGGTTTTTGAACACTACGACCGGCAAGTTGCAGGAGGTCTTCGAGGTATTGTTCAAGACAAATGCAGATTCTCAAAGTGTGCATACACTGAAGTGATGGCCTGAGACATTATAAAAGATTCTTTTTGTACTAAGATGATGATTAGGTTGGTGGAGTCATTTCTCTCGCTGATGTAGAGCATGAGCAATGACGAGTTAGCGACAGTGCTCAGTGCGTAACTGAGTTACCGATAACTCGTGATTGATTTTTTGTAATAGCTTACGGGTTCCAGGCGGTTGCTTTGGTGAGTATGTTACGATTGGCTTGTTTGCTGAAATCGAGAATAAATTACGGCATAATGATAAGTCTTAGAAAAAAGTGGCAAGATTAGATTCCCCTCAAATGTGCCAATCATGGGGCATTTTTTACTGAGTTGCGCATTTGCCGTAATCGGGTAGCGCGTTGAATAGCTTACTAAATAGTTCTAGGTGAGAGCCGTGGAGTGCGCGTGAGCTCTCAAAGAAAAAGGCCGCACCATCAAGGGGCGGCCTTTTGTTTGGAATTGTTGTTTGCGCTTACGTCTTTGGTCGCAGACTTAGTTCTCAGTCTCAGCTGTGTCTGTGGCTGGTGCGTCAACATCGGACACTTCGACAGCTGCTTCACCCGCTTCCTCTTCGTCGGAGGCGACGACCTTGGAGATGCCAATTAAGGCATCTTTACCAGCGAGGTTGACCAGCTTTACACCACTTGCTGCGCGACCTGTGATACGGACATCAGCGATCGGACTACGGACGGCTTGGCCCTTCTTGGTAAACATCATGATCTCGTCTTGGTCTGTGACGCTGAGTGCGCCGGCGACCTTGTCAGATTTAATCGCGATGATACCCGAACCGCCACGTGATTGTGTGCGGTAGTCGGAGAAGTCTGTGCGTTTACCGAGGCCGTTGGCACCAGCGATGAGGAGCTTGGCTTCGTCATCGACGATCTCGATGGCAACGACTTTATCTTTTTCGCTCTTGAGTTTGATTCCGCGGACGCCACGTGTCGCACGACCTTGATCGCGTAGATCTTTCTCCGAAAAGCGGATTGATTGTGCGTTGCTGGTGACAAGGACGATATCGTTGTCGCCATTGGTCAGGCGTGCGCCGATCAGGTTGTCGCCTTCGTCGATGTTGATGCCGATTAGGCCGCCTTTACGGTGATTACGATAGTTGGAGAGCATGGTCTTTTTGGTGACACCTTTCTCGGTGGCGAGGACAATGCGCTTTTCAGACTCTTCGAAACCATCGACACAAATCATCGCTGCAATCTTCTCACCCTTTTGGAGTTCGAGGATGTTGGCGAGTGCCCGTCCCTTGGCGATGCGTGAACCTTCTGGTAGATTGTAGACTTTTTCGACATACACTCGGCCACTGTTCATGAAGAACATGATGTTATCGTGGGTGCTTGCCGTGAAGAGGTGTTCGACGAAGTCATCTTCGTACTGACCGGAACCAATCACACCTTTGCCACCGCGTTTTTGAGAGCGATATTCATCCAGCGATGTGCGCTTCATGAAGCCCTTGTGGGTGACGGTGATCATGCAGCCTTCATTTGGAATGATATCTTCCATGCTAAGGTCACCATCGACTGCGAGAATTTCGGAGCGGCGTGGGTTGCCGTATTTTTCCTTCATCTCAATCAGCTCTTCCTTGATCACTTCGAGCAAGCGGTGCTCGTTTTCAAGGATGTCGCGCAGGTAAGTGATGAGCTCCATGAGGGCAGCATACTCCTCTTCGATCTTATCGCCTTCCAGTGCGGTGAGTTGATAGAGGCGGAGTTCGAGGATTGAGTTCGTCTGAATTTCAGAGAGCGGGTACTTGGCCATTAAGTTACGCTTCGCTTCATCGCGACTGCTGGAAGCACGAATGATCTTCACGAAATCGTCGATGTGTTCGAGTGCGATCTTAAAGCCTTCGAGGATGTGCGCACGTGCTTCTGCCTTGCGCAATTTAAACTGCGTACGGCGATAGATGACATTGCGACGATGGTCGATGTAGCAACCGATCATTTCCTTGATGTTCATCTGCTTCGGGCGACGGTTGTCGAGTGCGAGCAGGATCACGCCGAAGGAGCTCTCGAGAGCAGTGCTCTTGTAGAGCTGATTGATGATCACGCGAGGGATTGCACCACGCTTGAGCTCGATCACAATACGTGTGGTCTCGGTGGACTCATCACGCAGGTCAGCGATGCCATCAATTGCTTTTTCAGTAATCAACTCGGCGATACGCATCACCAGAGAGGCACGATTCACATTGTACGGAATTGCGGAGATGATGATCTCCTCCTTGCCCTTGGTCTCGACGACTTCGGCGATACCACGTGTGCGCACGATGCCGCGCCCGGTACGTAAGTAGCTTTGGATTCCGGCAGTGCCGTGTACGAAGCCGCCGCCAGGGAAGTCGGGGCCGGGGATGATTTCAATGAGCTCATCGAGACTGATATTGGGATTGTCAATGATCGCGCAGGACGCATCGATCACCTCAGCCAAATTGTGTGGCGGAATATTGGTGGTCATGCCGACCGCAATACCCGTAGAGCCATTCATCAACAAATTCGGCAATGCTGCGGGGAGGACGGATGGCTCAGTCGTGCTTTCCTTGTAGTTGGGCACGAAATCAACGGTATCTTCGTCGATATTCTTAAGCATCTCTTCGGCGATCGCTTCGAGTTTACACTCAGTATAACGATACGCAGCAGGCGGATCGCCATCGATCGAACCGAAGTTACCTTGCGGTTTGATCAGCGGATAGCGCATGACCCAGTCCTGAGCGAGGCGTACCAATGTGTCGTAAACCGAAGAGTCACCGTGAGGGTGGTAGTTTTTCAAGACTTCCCCGACCACACCTGCACACTTATCGAAGTTGCGGTTATGAAGGAGGCCCTCGCGCAGCATTGCGTAGAGAATACGGCGTTGTACGGGTTTAAAACCATCGCGAGCGTCGGGCAATGCACGACTGACGATGACGGACATCGAGTAGTCGATATATGCTGTCTGCATGATATCGATAATCGATGTGGCTTCCGCGCGATCTGCATCGCTTGGAATTTCTGGCGGTAATTCTGGTGGTAGTTCTTCGGACATGTTCTTTAAAAGGAGTTAGAAGCTGGCAGTTGGAAGCTAGGTAGCTTCGTTGCGTGGTTCATTTGATTCTCAATAATTAGACGTCGAGGTAGGAAACATTCAGCGCGTTGTCTTCGATGAATGCGCGGCGGGAAGGGACATCTTCACCCATCAGCATGGAGAAGATGCCATCGGCCACTGCGGCGTCTGCAATGTCGACTTTGAGCAGGTTGCGTGTCTTCGGATCCATGGTGGTTTCGAAGAGTTGTTTCGGATTCATTTCGCCAAGACCCTTGTAGCGTTGAATACTTAGGCCGCGGCGACCAATCGCGCGGATGTTTTCGATCAGCTCGATGATGGAGTTCAACTCAATGATATTCTCCTTCTTCGCATCGCCTTTGTTTTCTATTAATTGGTAGCGTGCGTCGTCGGTCTTGCTGAATGTATTCACATCCATACCTGCATCGGCGAGTTCGCGCAGGAGCTTGGTCATCTCAGTGGATTCGTAGATTTCGTGGAGTGAAATACGCTGCTGCACCGTGACGCCTAACTCGTTTTGAACTTCGAGATTTAAGGTGTCGCTAGCATCGGCATCGGCGAGTCCGAATTCCTGATGGAAGGCGGCGCGCTCGTCGTCGTCACTAATGTAACGGAACTCTTCGTTATTACCGGTGCGGATACGAGCGATGTAGCGAGGCAGTTCGTGGGTCTCTTTTTTATGTTGGTCGAGGTACGTTGCGAAATCGCAACCGTAGCGTGTGACGCCGCGGCCGACCATCTCCATGCGCGATAAGATGTGAACGACTCGTTCGATCG
>Ga0228624_1000945_pt1 | contig 12803 bp, 9 predicted proteins | sample 29DmetaG_FD_182744 | JGI IMG/M metagenome (GOLD analysis project Ga0228624, IMG submission 182744) | Seawater microbial communities from Monterey Bay, California, United States - 29D | ecosystem: Environmental > Aquatic > Marine > Coastal | place: USA: California | collected 2016-10-10 | reverse complement strand
GCCGGCTGCCTCATCATTTTCCACTCGGTCCTGATTCCCACTCAATGGGCGAATCAGACACTTCGAACACTGAGTTTTGAGGACTACTACGTTCAGGCGAATAGCTTTCAGCTTAAGCTCCATGGAGCACTCGAACTGACTGGACTGAAAGTATATCACGGCAGCATGAAGCTGCCAATATTAGAAGCATCTAGCACCGAGCTAGAGTATCGCTTACTCAATGATGGCGCCCTGCGATTTACTCCAACAGAACTGGTGCTATCTAACGGCATACTACAATTGCCGGCAATCTATGCCCCCGGCGGAGCACGGACTCCAATCCTGGAAAATATAACCTTCCATCTAACACCTGCCAATCAGTCCATACAAATCGATTCATTCGCTGCGAAACACAAAGATATCAAGCTCCGGGGCTCAATTAATTGGCCGTTTCAATCTAGCAGCGAAACCCCGCTACTCGAAGATATCTACAAACTCATAGCCCAAGCACTTACCGAGAAAGAACGATTTTCTCCATTTATACATCCGACCCTTGAATTTGCCATAACCGCACGCCCCAATAAATCGGTCGACATCTACACCCGCTTGTCTTGCGAACAATTGAAATACATCCATGCCACTGGCGAGGACTTTGATTTTCAAACCAACTTTAGGCTCGAGCAAGGCAAACTCACTCCCCTCTCACCACTATTGTTAAGAGCCGACCAAATACAGGTTGCAACAGCCTCAGTCTCAGCAACAGACATCTCTGCATACGTAGCGAGCAATCAATGGGCTGGTCTATTGGATGGAATTTGGCCCGATTTCGAAATCAGCGCACTTAGATTGAACGTACAGGACGTCGAACTCAACAGCCCCATGGCTACCCTGTCGCCAGCGAATTATCCAAATATTTCATTTTCAGGCTCGGCGAGTGGGCTTGAAGGTGGAGCTGCATTTAGCGGCATACTGAACTCGAAGACACAAAGTGGCTCGTTACACGCTCACGGCAGTGTCGAGCTTCTATCTTTATTTCCAAATTCAGTCCTTAATAAATTACCAAATTTTGAATTCGGAGCGACACCATATTTAGATCTGAAAATTCAACTAGACGAAGGCTTTGCACTGGGAAGCACCACCTTTCGCGTCGATGTGAATGACATTACCGCCAACGGCTTAACATTTGATCATATTCTCTCCACTGGTAGCTATAGCAATGAAACATTCACGCTAGACACTGTCCTAGCCAACAGAGGTCAGCAGTGGATTGATGCAACATTTAGCCTCGATGGTCGACACAATGACTATAAAATCTCTCTGCTAGGATCTTTACTCCCGAAGCAATATGACGCACTACTCCCCAAATGGTGGAGTCACGTCTTCAAAGATATTCAGTTTAGCAGCGAGACATTTGGCTATGGCGACTTCGTCATACGAGGAAATCGTGATAAGCCCAGTGAACTATTCTTCCTCGGCCATGCGGCCGCCGAAAATGCGATATACAAAGGGGCGCACATTGATGCAGGGGAAATGATCGTGCGCGGTCGCAAACACTACGTCGAACTCCATAACTTCGATGCTAAAGTTGGCAAGGGTTGGGCCAATGGTGATGTCGCATTTACGAGAGGTAATAACGGGCTGATCTCGGTGCGTTACGGATTCGACGCGCAAATGCCGGCTCAAACTGCTGCAAAAATATTCGGCGAAACAGTCGCCAACATCATCAGTGATTTTGAATTTGAACAACTTCCGCGAATCACAATGGCTGGAGCTAATTTTACTGAAACAGATGTACGCGATGCACAGTCCGACTATTTCAATCTAGAGGCATCGATTGACTCGCCTCTTACCTTTAAAAAAGCGCCACTCGAACACTTAAAGTTCTCCCTCTATGCGCGCGAGCAAGGCATCTATCTGAGGGACGTAGAATTTGGCTATGCACAAGGACTTGGCACTGCTAAAATTGACATTATAGATACTTTGGAAGGCAGTCAGCAACTCACATTGAATCTAAACTTGCAAGAGGCTAATCAAGCAGAAGCGGTACTTAACCTACCCAGCTTTGACGATGTTGAAAATCAACTCACGTACCCAGAAATAAAAACCGATAAAGGCACGGGCGACCAAGGTACACTGAATCTAAACGTTGAGGCCCGAGGGCCTATCGACAACTTATATGGATATAATGGATACGGAAGTTTCGTTGTGATAAACGATAACATAGGGTCGATACAGCTACTCGGCCCACTCTCCAGCCTCCTACATAAAACGCGACTCAACTTCACATCCTTTAATCTCAATCAAATGAGCAGTACCTTCGAGGTACAGCAAGAGACATTAATCTTCCCTGACTTGATCATCGAAGGCGCGCGTACCAAAATTTGGACCGAAGGCACCATGCGCATTCCCGATCAGTCACTCGACATGAAGGTTCGTGTAGGGCTATTCGCAAATATGGGGAACCCAGAATCAACCATCAATAGCTTCCGCAAGCTCCTCACTTCGCCTCTTCCGAATCTCTTAATCTTTGACCTCAATGGCACCATACATAACCAGAAACTACGGCTTCGCTATGACCCTCGAAAATATATCCCTGTCATCAGGAATCTTTAGCTACGATAGTTTCTAGCAGTTTAGAGCTCGCAGCAAGGCCAGACAGTGCTGCACCTTCAACGCGAGGCCCACCAAATGAATCGCCTGCCAGCAAGAGATTCAACTCGGCATTGGAAAAGCACAAATCAGGATACGGATTTTCTGAAAAGCAAAATCCCCACCTATGGCAATGATACTCACGTACGTTAGCTTTAAGATGACGGGCTGCAGCTTTAAGCATGAGCGAACCGCGTAAGCTATCTGGCGAATCCCAGTGGTGATCCGCAAATACAGCATTCGCATGAAGTGTAATTGCATGTTCATGCGGAGAGATGCCTTTCGCATGGTTATCCGCAATCCAGGTGAGAGGGCCTTGCTCGCAGCGTAGAAAGCCTGACTCAGGTAACCCAGAAGGACCATCCAGTATCGCCAAAGTCGCAAGACCACGATCATAACGAACTGCTCGTAGACAATCCAGCTCAGCGCCAGCATAGTTAAGCCCAGTGGCATCCAACAATGCTAATGCCTGTGGTAGTGGCGCAGTCAATACCAGGTACTGTGCACGAAAGGAGGCTCCCGACGCTGTCGCTACCGTCCATAATGAACCATCATATGCGAGGGATGTGACGGTTTCGGTGCACCTCAAATCCAAATCTTTTGATAAATATTTAGGCGCATCTGATATACCGGAAACACCGCAATAACGCGAATATCCAGATGCATTCGTGTCATGCGGCGCATGCCGAAACCATTCGCGTATGACCCCGGCCTCCAACCATTCATCGACATAGCGCTGAAAGCTGGGGGATCGGACAGTAAAAAACTGGGCTCCATGATCGAGACGTGCCTTGCCCATTCGGCGTGTCGCCATACGTCCTCCAGGACCACGCCCTTTCTCAAGAATACGAACCGACCTGCCAGTCTTGTTTAGCTCAGTGGCGCACAGTAAGCCAGCGATCCCAGCACCAATAATTAAAACATCGGTTGTGTCTGTTTCGCTCATCTTCTAATCTTGATAAATTGTTGTTCTTAATGTGGCTGACAGCGATGGCGTTTGCCATTCAAAGCCGAGCTGTTGGAGACGAGCAGGAATAACGCCCAGATTACTCAGCACTGTTTCCTGACCCATCTCACCGAATAGAGTTTTGATCACTACATTGGGTATCGGGAACAATGTCGGACGGCCAATCACGCTTCCCAACGTTTTAGTGAAGTCCAAGTTAGTCACCGGGCTCGGGGCTACGGCATTGATTGGGCCCTCTACCAAATCATTTTCAACTGCAAAAACATATGCGCCAACTAAGTCTGGCAGGCTAATCCAACTCATCATCTGAGTACCACTACCGATGCGTCCACCTAGGCCGAATTTAAACGGGGGCAGCATCTTCGCTAAAGCGCCGCCCTCTTTACTCAAAACAATACCAGTACGCAATAAGGCGACACGGCCTCCAACAGCAACCAGAGGCTGGACTGCAGATTCCCATTGGCGGGTTACCTCGGCAAGGAAACCATCGCCACTCGTGGCCGACTCATCAAGATGACCCTCTCGAGAAATTCCGTAATAACTAATTCCAGATGCACATAAAAATACCGGCGGCTTCGCTTGCTGCACAAGCTGATCAATCAACAGCTTGGTTCCATCCACTCGGCTGCGGAGGATGCGCTCTTTCGCCGCAGTATTCCAGCGCTGCGCTACAGTCTCCCCTGCAAGGTGGATCACCACATCTATCTCATTGAGTGCCGCTGGGTCGATCTGTCCCGCAGACACATCCCAAGAGTAATCGCCCTTTGTGCCACGTGACAATCGACAAACGCTGTGGCCACGCGTGCTCAAGGCTGCGCACAAAGGCGTGCCCACCAGACCCGTTGCCCCCGTTATAAGAATTCTTTGCTTACTCTGTACCATCTATTATTTCTGTTTGAAGCATACGGCAGGATTATCACGAATAGTGCGCGCTTGCAGCACAATCTGATCACGCTGTGCGTCATCAATGCGATCTAAATTTCTCAACTGTAAGCCCATCCGATGATTTTTCCCTAATACCGCCTGATGCCGTATTAAGTAATCCCAATACAACGTGGTGAATGGACAAGCATCCTCGCCGGTTTTCTCTTTTGGATTTTTGGGACACGACTTACAATAATTACTCATCTTGTTGATGTAGTTACCAGTCGCAATGTAAGGCTTGGAAGCCATCAGTCCACCATCAGCATACTGCGACATACCGAGGGTGTTGGGCAATTCGACCCATTCCACCGCATCCACGTAAACCGCTAGGTACCATTCATGTAATCTTTGTGGATCGATACCAAGCAACAGCCCATACAATCCAGTAACCATTAAACGTTGTATATGATGTGCGTAACCATGTTCCAAAGTTTGGCCGATTGCTTGATTTAAACAAACTAAGTCAGTCTCACCGGTCCAATAGAATTCCGGCAATGGCTCCGATGCCTCCATCTTATTAAGCTGTACATAGCCGGGCATATTCAACCAGTAGATCCCACGCACATACTCTCTCCAGCCAAGAATTTGACGGATGAAACCTTCCACTGCGGGTAACGGAGCAGACCCTGATTGATACGCTTGCTCGGCCGCAGCAACCACATCACGTGGATTGAGCAATTTAAGATTGAGCGACGTGCTAATGAGCGAGTGATATAACCACGGTTCATCGGTCCACATGGCATCTTGATGATCTCCAAAATTTGGCAATCGGCTTTTAACAAAATCCGCTAATGCCTGCTGTGCATCCGCAGCAGTCACAGGCCATGCGAATGAATCCAATGTGCCAGGGTGCTCGCTGAAGCGCGCTGCCACTAATTCAAGCACTTCTTTAGTGACTGTATCAGGAGCAAATCCTGGACCTTGATTCGGTGCTTCGGGGCCACCGCGTGGGAATGCTTTACGATTACTCTTGTCGTAATTCCACTCACCACCGACTGGCTGATCATCTTCCATTAAAACCTTAAACTGCTTGCGCACTTGTCGGTAGAAAAATTCCATGCGGATCGCTTTACGTCCCTTCGCATGCTCTCGGAAGTCAGCTAAAGTCACATAAAAATGCCGATCTTCTCGCACTTCTAGAGCCACATTTTGAGCGCTGCAGAATGCCTTCAGGTCCTCTAAGACACGCCATTCACCCGGCTGAGTAACGATGACTTTTTCGGGCGCGTATTTGCCTATCGTTTTGGCTAGATGACTGGAAAGGCTGCCTTTAGCACTGTCAGTCTGGAGCTCAGTATACTCGACATCAATGCCTTCTGCCCGAAGCGCGCTGCGGAAGTGCCGCATCGCCGATAGAAAGAGTGCAATCCTCTGTTTATGCGACCACACTTGAGTTGCCTCAGCATCCACCTCTGCCATCCAGACGACATCCTTAGATGCATCAAACCCGTCAAATGCTGCTGCATCACGGTTCAATTGATCGCCCAATACCACTATTAAATTTCTCATACTATTAAGAGTCGCTTAGCCTTTAAACTTTTTTAGTGCCGCCAGCGCCCGATTTCGCCCAGCTTGATGATCTATAATTGGAGCTGGGTAGTCCTTGCCGATTTCAATACCAGCGTAGTCTAAAATTCCATCAGGCGCCTCCCAAGGGGTATGGATGTACTTTGCAGGCATCTTACCTAATTCAGGCACATACCGCCGCACATAAGCACCATCTGGGTCAAATTTCTGCCCTTGGATGATCGGGTTAAACACACGAAAATACGGAGCGGCATCGGCGCCGCAACCGCCACTCCATTGCCATCCTAACGTGTTACTCGCTAAGTCAGCATCGACTAATGTATCCCAAAACCACCGCGCACCCGAGTGCCAGTCCTGCAACAAATGTTTTACCAGTAAGGATGATACAATCATCCGCACACGATTGTGCATCCAACCAGTCTCCCATAGCTGGCGCATCCCAGCATCTACGATTGGATAGCCTGTTTGCCCTCGCTGCCAACTACGCAAGGTATCAAGGTCTTCTTCCCAAGGGAAATTGTTATATTCATGCCGCAGCGGTGCATTCGGCGTGTCAGGAAAATGATACAGCACGTTGTAGGCAAACTCACGCCAGTAGATCTCTTTCAAATACACCAACGGCCCTTCCTGAGTAAGATCACAGCGTGCGCGCAACTGCGCTACGACCTGCCGAGGCCCAATCAGGCCCCAAGCCAGATATGGTGAGAGCGACGAAGTGCCATCAAAATCCGGCCGGTCTCGATCCACTTGATAATTGGCGATCGCGCCGTCGACAAAATGCTCCAACTGCTCTTGAGCGGCGGCTTCACTCACCTTCCATTGTTTGGCCATTTCTTCATGCCATGACAGCGTAGGCATCAGCTGCAGATCATCGACCGATATCGAATCGGGCCATTGCTCCACCTGCTTCCAAGCATCGAGGTTGGGTATGACTGGGGCTTCAATCTCACGCGCATTTACTTTTTTCCAGTAAGGCGTATAGACCTTATAAGGTTGGCCACCGCCAGCAGCCACCGTGTGCGGCTCATTTAATAATGCGCTGTTAAAACTTTGCACCGCGACACCTGCAGCGCGCAGCTCTCGTTTCACTTCCATATCAACCGCACGGTGCGCACCTGCATAGCGACGATTCCAAAAGACGCTGTGTGCACCAGTCTCTTTAATTAAGTCCTGTAATACCTCCAAACTAGACCCTTTGCGGATGATCAATTTGAGACCCCGCTCTGCCAATGACGCAGACAGGCTCAACAGCGCTTGGTGCAACCACCAACGAGACGCACCACCCGGAGCCCAACCGTCCTCCTCATCTGGCGACCAAATAAAAACTGGGATGACAGGGGCACCCACCTCCAGTGCCGCTGCTAGAGCAGAATTATCATTTAAGCGCAGATCCTGACGGAACCATAGTAATGTTGGGGACATACTAATTCAAACGCGTCAGAGGCCCATAACTTACACATTGAAATGATAATTTAAGGTGACTCAGCCGCTTTCCGCGCATGCCTCTTGATTCTGCGCAAAAACTACTCAATATCGCAACCATGGATACAACCACCGCTATACACCAACGCCGCTCTGTAAAACATTACGACCCGGATCACACAATGACTGAGGTTGAGATACAGGCACTGCTCGAACTCGCACTGCTCTCTCCCACTTCGTTCAATATGCAGAATTGGCGTTTTGTTGTCGTCACAGACCCTGAGAAGCGTGCCGCGATTGAAGCCGCAGCATGGAATCAGGCTCAAGTGACCGAGGCCTCTATTCTGATCATCCTCTGCGCTGACCTGCATGCCTACGAAGATGGGGCCCGCTACTGGGTCAACGCGCCTCAGCCAGTGCAAGACATGTTGGTGCCGATGATCGAGCCATTTTATAAAGACAACGTCCAATTACAACGCGACGAAGCCATGCGCTCGATAGGCATTGCCTCACAGACACTCATGCTCACCGCTAAATCCATGGGCTACGATTCTTGCCCTATGATTGGGTTTGATCCACAAAAAGTCGCGGATATTATCGAACTACCGGAGCATCACATTATTGGCATGATGCTGCCAATTGGCAAAGCGCTAAAAGATGCGAACACACGCGGCGGGCAACTCCCCTACGACGAGGTGGTGCATATCGATGGATTTTAGGCAGAACAAACATCAGTCTTTCCATCCCTCCTCCACGAAGTGTGCGAGCTTGCTCGCGCCTCCAGCACCTCAGCTCAACACGACGTAGACTCGCGCAAGCGCGAACACCAACAAATAAAGTACCATCAAAAAAAGACCGCACCTCAAAGGAGGAGCGGTCTTTTTGTGAATTTAAATCCGAAAGGAGCTTTAGCCTTCCGCACGTACACGCGCGTCAGCATCAATCGCAGCCAACACCTTCTGCATTTTGGCTGCTGCTTCAGCTTTAACCTTAATCAAATCCTCAGGATCAAGCACATCGCTACGTCCGAACACATAGAATTTAATCTTCGGCTCAGTACCCGACCCACGCACAGCAAAACTGTAGCCGTTACTCAACTCAAGGAAGTAGAAATCCTGCGCAGGGATTTTCTCACCATCCGCATCGATGATCTCATCCTTGCCAAAATCAGTGAAGCCAGAAACGCTCACATCGCCAAAGGTCTTCGGCGGATCATTACGATAGGATGAGAGGATATTGGCGATTTTCGCACTCCCCGCCGCGCCTTCGTAGTAGATGTTAATCGTCTTCTCTTCGTAGTATCCATGTTGCAAATACAATGAGTCGAGAAATTCTGTAAAGGTCATGTCTTGAGCCTTTAAGTATGCGGCAACTTCACAGAACATGACCACCGCAGCATTGGCATCTTTATCACGCACCTTATCGCTCGCCAAATAACCATAGCTCTCTTCGCCACCAAAGACAAAGTAACTGGAATAATCCAGTAGCAGATCCGCGCGCGTCCAAATATCGCAGGCATCATAATCCACTGCCGTGCCTTCTTTTTCCATCAACTGCTCCTTCATTTGCGCTTCGTAACCCGCTAGTTTCGCACCGATCCACTTGAATCCAGTTAAGGTGTTGATCGTTTTTAGCCCGTGCCATTCGGCTACCGCCTCCTGCATCGGACTCGTCACAAACGTCTTAATAAAAACCACATTATCACCGCCGTCTTCAGGAATAATTTCCGCATCCTTAAGTACAGAAATACGATATTCAGCCAGGATGGTGCCGATTTGATTGCCAGTCAAAAGCACCATCTCGCCCTTGCGATCACGCACCGCAACCCCCATGCGGTCGGCATCCGGATCTGTCGCAAGAATCACGTCTGCACCCACTTCATTGGCCTTCGCGATACCCATCGCCAGCGCTTCTGCATTTTCCGGATTCGGCGACTGCACCGTCGGGAAGCGTGAGTCTTGCTGCATCTGCTCAGGCACTTCAATCACATCTACCCCCAATTCCTTTAATGCAGGAACTGAACTAATCGCGCCTGTGCCATGGATCGGAGTAAACACAATTTGCGGTGCTTCCTTTTCCATCACTTCGGCATCCACGACCATCTCTTTCAACACGTCTTGATACGCGGCATCATCTTTCGCACCTAATGTAATTACGCGAGTGAGGTCAACCTCTAGAAAAGCTGGCACTTCAGACAATTCGACCAGATTCACTAGGTCGACAATACCTTCGGCATGTGGCGAAACGACCTGTGCGCCGTCGTCAAAATAGACTTTGAACCCGTTGTCATGCGGCGGATTGTGGCTCGCAGTAATCACGGCACCGCAGCTTGCCTTATTTTGCCGTACCGCAAAGCTCAGTTGCGGCGTCGAGCGCGGCCCCTCAAAAATCAATGCCTGACCTCCGAGCTGACACCATGTTGACGCCGCAAGCTCACAAAAGTGGCGTGAAAAGTGACGTACGTCATGCGCAATCACAAAACGGGGAAGATCATAGCTGCCGGTCTCTTTGAGGTAATTCTCGACATAGCGAAACAGCCCGATCGTCGCGCGCACCAGATTAAAGTCATTCAATACATTCGAGCCCACTGCAGCATGCTCGGGCGAACCCATCTCTGAGAGCGCACCTGTCTCTGCCGCAGCAGAGACACGACCAATTGTGCGCCCGCGAATGCCTCCAGTACCAAAGGCTAGATTCTGATAGAATCGATCATTCAACTCGTCCCACTCCTGATTCTCAACAAGCTCCGCGATACTTGCGCCAGCCCAATCTGGAAGGAAGTCGGCACCCGCCCACTTCTTTAAATTCAAGACAGTGCTTTCAAGCAGAGAGCCAGCGACTCCTGCAGCTTCGATTTGTTCAATAAGGCTCATAATTCTCAGATGTCTAATAAAGGCTAATAAATTTCAATACTCAGTAGCGTGGTTACTCGATAATTAATCCATCGACAATCGTAGGCTTGTCGCTAAGCGCCGCCCACTGGGCAATGAAGTCCGCTTGATCTGCGGCAAAACGGGGGCTGATCTCGAAAGTGACTGCAGGCAGACCTGTCGCGTCCACCTCAACACTCTCGCCTGCGGCGATTAACCAACGGGCAAACATGCGCAGCTGATCCTCCTTACACGATTGCGGGGAATCGACACCTTCGGCATTCTTGACGGGGCTAAAATCATCCTGCCGCGCTGCCTCAATAATGACTGGATTTTTTGCCAGTGGCAACGCATCGAACACAAACATTTCAAACTTCACACCATTGGCGGCATCCGGATGCACCCTGTTACCATCTGCACCAACATAGGGAATCTTCTTGTCCGCACGGTGAAACGGCAGCTTTAGGTCAGACGTCGTACTGCCAGCACGCGCAATAAACTCACGGTCGAAAATATGGATCGCAACACTGCCTCCATTAAAACGAATCGAGCCATCCGCATTGGTTTCTTCCTGCATCGAATTGGGCATATCACTGTACTCAACAACCAGTGCGGAATCATTCTGCATACAAAAGTGACCGACTTTTTCCAGCGCATACGCTTTCGGCACCATCTTACTCGATAGCTCCGACTGCCCCAATACGTGAAATCCAATAAAAGCGGGGTCGATGCATTGAATAATTGGATTATCCACCTGAAAATAGCTGACACAATCGACGCCCAATTCCTGCATCTTCGCCACCGCACCACTACGCACCAAGGCGCGTAATGAACCACCGTGACCATCTGGCGTCATCGCAATTTTTGATGTCTCCGCGAGCAAGATCTTGCCCTCATAATCGACCGCAGGCACCAAACCCTGGACAATAAAATGTACTGCCTCGGGATTCAGCCCAAAAAAGTCAGCCGCTTCAAACGCGGCGACTGTCGCCGCGTTATTAATCTCACTGGTCAATATAAACCAATGAATCGTCACACCAAAACGCTCACTCGAACGCGCGATTTTCTCCGCAAATACTTGAAACAACGTTTTCTCTGAAACAGGAGTCACTGGATAAGTGCCCTTCGGCCCATCATAACCGAGGCGTGTGCCTTGACCGCCGGCAACTGTGAATGCCGCGACACGACCCGCCGCGATCGCAGCTGATCCGGCTTCAAACGCTGCGACCCATTGTGTGGCGTCACCACCATTCGCGGGCAATGCAGTATAAGGTGCGGGGGTAAGTCCCTCCAGATCGACTGCACTCGTATGCTCACCCTTAACATGCTCATCGACAAGCGTAGCCACCTCGGCGAGATCAATCGAAGCAGCTTGCTCAAGCAACTGAGCCTGCTCTGTGGCATCAAGTTGGTCGAAATAACTAAAGACCTGCCCCTGGCCTGCCTGCTTAAACGCTTGTATTAGAGATGTAGTCGCTTCGGTATGATTCATAATTGCAGCCGAATTAGCTAAGGTGCTGCGGTAAAAATGCAAACCTCGATACGCTTATAGTGCAAAATCTACGTAAAAAAATAAGCGCTCCTCTAATAACCTGATTCAGGCTCATCGGAAAAACGAAACAGCAATTCATCTGGACGGGCGTAGCCAAGGCGCTCACGAACCACACGCTCTAAGAACTCTGGATCTTCTAATAGCCGAGCCAAATACATCTCCTTTTGATCAAACTCTTTTCGGGCTTGTGTGAGCTTTGCCTCAATTCTAAATTCACGGGCTCTGAAATTCTTATATTCGCGGTAGGTTTGAACCAACAGACTGCTAAAGAATACAATCAAGGCCAACAGCACCCCCATCATCATGAACAGGATAACTCGCTCTTTTCGCTGTGCAGGTTTAGACATTAGAACCGAAAGAGAACGCCATTTTCACAAAATTGGAAAGGGAAATCTCAGCCTTGCTGAGAAGATTCAATAAACGATGTATCAGGACTATTTTGGATTTGTGGAAATGCCCTTCCACACCACGCCTAATCCGCGTTTTCTCTTTCTCAGCACAATCCATGAAGACGCTCTGCAGCACCTCCGCGATGGGATCGAAGAGAAAAAAGGCTTCATCGTGAATGGCACGGACTTAAGCAAGTCCATCGCCATAGGAATACAGTGAGTTTGCTATCAAATTGTAGGGCTTGCGCGATGCTGCGTAGAATCTACCTGAAAGCCCAGCTCTCAACTTTCATCTCTCAGCTCTCATCTCTCAACTCTCATCTCTCAACTCTCAGCTCTCATCTCTCAACTCTCAGCTCTCATCTCTCAACTCTCATCTCTCAACTCTCAGCTCTCAACTCTCAACTCTCAGCTCTCAGGAAATAAGCTGGTATCCCCACTGGGAATCGAACCCAGATCGACTATTTAGGAAACAGTTGTTCTATCCATTGAACTACAGGGACTTTTAGCTGAAGCTGCCCAAA
>Ga0228624_1000938_pt1 | contig 12890 bp, 10 predicted proteins | sample 29DmetaG_FD_182744 | JGI IMG/M metagenome (GOLD analysis project Ga0228624, IMG submission 182744) | Seawater microbial communities from Monterey Bay, California, United States - 29D | ecosystem: Environmental > Aquatic > Marine > Coastal | place: USA: California | collected 2016-10-10 | reverse complement strand
TTCCTTGATCGGCTCCTGTACCATTATACCAATCGAAACCATTGTGGGTTTCTTTTATCATTACTGGTCCATGATTGTTACCAGATGCAACTAAATTAGATTTAAAAGCACTACCAAATCCCCATAACTCATGATTACTAATGCTATTTGTTAAGGTTGTCATTGTTGCCCCATTATCTGAAGAAGAAATAGTTTCTCCATCAGACCCCACTAAGTGTAATCCACCAATAAGGTCTATTGATCTAATATCTGAATGCGTCTTAGCTGTTGATAAGGCAAATGAATCACCATTATTTGATGAGATGTGTATTTTTTTATTCCCGTACGAACCATAAACAATTTTATTTTCATCATTTCTGTCCATTACAATATCTCCATGATGTAAAACAGGATCATGATCATAAGCATCTCCAATACCAGTAATCATATTTGTTTTGGTGTTTTCTATAGCACCTGTGGTGGCATCAATTTTATATAAATGAGCAGCTTGATGTGCATAAGGGTTATTTCCACTACCCACTGCAACATAAATAGAAGAACTGTTTGTGGTAGGTAACATTAATTTTGCCCACCCTACAACTTGGCCATTAGCAGATCCACTTAATGTTAATGTTGCTATTTCAGAAAAACTAGCACCAGAATTACCAGATCTGTGGACAGTAAGGCTATTGTTATGGCTTGTACTTAAGGAGTATACAACACTATTGTTTGTTGTGCTCCAATCTAGCATCTCACTATGTACTGAGCTATCCCATATTTGATGGTTGGGTAAACCTGTAAGTACGGAATTCCAGTTTGTACCACCATCAGTTGTTCTGTATATTTTGTTGCCCCATCTTGCCACTACAATATCCGGGTTTGTAGGTGAAACTGCAATGTCATATGCATTTCCAGAATATGAAGCGCTTGTTAAATTGGTAGAAGTCCAATTTAAACCTCCATCAGTTGATTTTATTACTTGACTGTCACTTACAGCATATACAACAGACGAGTTGGAAAGGACAACATCTAAATCCAAGTATTTTTCATCGGGTAGGTTGGAGTCCACTAAAGTCCAATTAGTTCCACTATCACTAGTCATCCATAAACCACCTGTGACAAAGGAAACAAAACGTTTAGCAGTGTTAGTTGGATCTATTCTATTTAAAAAAACATATCCTCCATGATTTCCAGACCCAGAATAACTTGTTTCTGCACTATTAACAGGACCTAATAAATTCCATGACCCAATTTGTGTGGTAGAACTTACACTGCTAGATGTATTTAAAGGGGTGTTGTAAGTAGATACTTTTACGTTTTTTGGTTCAGGTTGTACAAAACCATTTGCATCTAAATAATATAATTTTGATTTTAACCAAGTTTCGCCTAAGGTTCTTGGTTTACTTTTTTCCCATTGCTTGTCACCAAAATATAAGTCATAATTTTTTTTAACCTCAAAATAGTTTGCACCATCTTTCATGTTTGCAAACCAAGTTTGACTTTTATGCCTTATTTCATATTCATAGTCTTCTTTGTCTTTTTCAAGTTTTTGTGCATAGATATTTGTGATTAAAAAAAGTAATACAGTAGTGATTTTAAATTTCATGTGAAATAAATTTCAGTTTTTTAATTAAAGTTAATGGATGGATAAAGACAATTGTCTTTATCCAAATTATATTTACTTGTTAAGTCTGATAAAATACTAAAAGTATTAAAATTACTTAGCCTATTAAAAATACTTGATGAAATTCTATCTTACTAGAAAAATTATTAGATGTTTTTCCTGAATTATAATATTTAAATATAATCAAAAAAATATTCCTAAGAATAAAAAATTATTCTTGGGAATAAAAAGTTGAGAAGAGGGGAGTAAAATCGAACTATTTCCGTTCTGATTTAGCTGTTTTTAGAAAAAAATATTCCCAAGAAAAAAAAATATTCTTGGAAATAAATAGTGGAGCCAAGAGGAGTAAAGTCGAACTATTTTGGGTAGGATTTAATCAAAATACTTAAGTAAAAAATCTTCTGAGAAATAGGAATAATTAAGTTTTTTACTCAAGCTTTGATACCTAATTTTAATTTTCTTTTTATTAGAATTTGTTGTTGTACTATTATACAGATAAATAAGATGTATTAGACTTATAAATTCTTTATAGCTATCCCTGCATTCACTTAGTTTAAAAGATTTTATAAATTTAGTTTCATTTTCTAGATCTCCGGTTAACTTGTAATAAAATAGGCACATTAAGAAGAACGAATTCAAATGAGTTTTTTGATAATAAAATTCAACTTTTAAAGTAATTCGACTTATTATAAATGACATGATCTCAATGTTTTTTAGAAGAATCGAAGTTGTAAATAATTCATAATAATGGCTTGTTATATTACCTTTTATCAAAAGAGATGTATGATGGGTATCTAATATTCCTAATCTTTTTTTTGGGTCAGCACTTAGCAACTTTAAGCTCAATAATCGACCACTTAAAATTGGATGGAGAGGTTTTGTTTTAGATGCCTTAAAAGTTATTTTATTGACGTTTTTATTATTAAGAAAATTTCTAAATTCAAGTAATGCTAGTGAAAATACAGTAATATCATATTTTATATTATTTTTTTTGATGATTTTTAGCGAATCCCCATAATATGTATTCAAGCTTGAATAGTCTACGAAAATTAAAAATACACATTCTAAAAAATTAATATTATTTAAAAAGATCGGTTCTAGTTTTGATTTTTTTCGAATTAATAATCCAATAGAATTTCCAAGTTTAAGCACTTCATAATAGGAAAATGAATTAAAATTAAGTGCTTTTAATCTGAATATTTTGTTTATTAAATTATAATTTTCATTATGCCATAATTCACGTATTAAAATTATAATCATACTTATAAAATCTTCAGAACTATTCTTTGTTTTATTTACAAGGTTGAAGATTTCTTCTGAATCGTTTTCTGAAACTGTTTTGTAAATAATATCAGTTAGATCAATTTTTTGTTTGTAACTGTAATTTTGAGAAAAATGAATATAATTTTTATAGCCTATAAATTTGGATAATGTATTTAATGTTTTGTTATTTGGTTTTGTCTCATTAACAAGTCCGTATAATCGCCTAATGGTACTATAACTAATTTCTTCCTCAAGAGTCTCTAAAATAACATTTGAGACCAATTCACAATCTCCTCTATTGGTTATTTTTTTTCCAATTTTTTTTTCAATTTCCTTTTTTAAAATATCAATCAAAATAAATACTATAAATGAACCAATTATGAACCAAATATAAGCTTTTAAATCTATAAATTGTTGTCATTAAAAAAATTAACAATATAACTCTAGTGCAAAAAACACTTGAGGTTATTCAATTGACTTAAATAAACAAATAAAAATGGCAAGAGATTATTCAAAGTATAACGTTAGTGGTTTAGGAGAAAAATTTAACAAAAGACAATTAGTATTAAAAATAGTTCAGGACTATGTTCAGAAAAACAATCCTTCTTATGATCAATTAAAAAAGGTGTTTCCGGACGATTTACAAGGTTCAAAAGGAATGATTAGAAATGTAGGCTCTGATAAATACGATGCAAATCGATTTTTTTATAATGATCAAATTAAAGTTAATGATCAAACTTGTGTAGTTTCAAATCAATGGGGAACTGAAAACACTCAAAGGTTTATAGATTATGCTACAAATCTTGGATATTCAATTGAAAAAGTAGAGTTAGAAAAGTCAAATATAACTAAATCATCAAGTCAAAACTTAAGTGTTGATATAGAACTTAGAAGAGACAATCAAGAACTTATATGTTCTATCAAGAATTTTAAAGTTAATAGAGAGGGTTCAGAGATAAAAAACATGTATGATTCTTTACTGGATAATTTTTACTCTGGTGATTTTAGTACTCTAACCACTTATCATTTATTTGAAAAGTTTGAAAGAGAAATATATCATGAATTTCTCACAAACTCACACCCTTCTGGCGATGAATATGGAATCACCATAGAGGATATGAAGCAAGACGATTTTGATTGGTGGGAAATTTGTCCTCATCTAGTTGTAACAAGGATAGGAGAAATTGATCTTAATCCAATCGTAAATTTGGATGAGGATGATGAAGTTATGTTGAATAAGTGTTGTGAAATGTTGGATATAAATGAAGATGATAAAGATGATTGGGAAGATTATATTTCAGATTATATGGTAGATTCAAGATTCAGTGTAACTGATGATTTATTTAAAGAGGTAAACGAGGAATTATAAACCCAAACTATGAAATCATACACCTACATTAAAACATTCAATAATGAAAATAGCGGAGAAGACTATAAAATCTGTAATTCTATTGTTGCGCAAACAAATGGGAAATACACTCTTTCTTTTCATTTAGATACCGATGGAGACGGGGTTATTGATACCTATCGCTTTTGTGATATCAAAACTAATGTTAGAGGTTCAAACGGATCACCTTGGGATTTTGAGGAATTTACAGACGATGAGGGTGAATGGATAGAAAAATATGAATCATTTGAGGATTTTGGTTATGATTCCAATGAAATTTCAGAAACGCTATATAATATGAGAATAGAGTTTGTCAAAAAGTATCTTAATGAGGCGTCTGAAGAAAACCTGCTGTATGAAGCTGCAGTTCCTTTTAATAAAAAAGATATATTAAAAGAAGAAATTAAACATGATGGTGTAGACTATTTTACTGGAAATTTAGTTTTTGAAGAAGGGGATAAAAGTATACTTCCTGAATAACTTTAATAGCCAAAAAAAAGGATAAAAACGGAAATCCTAGAAATATAAATAGAAGCTTTTCATTTTAGAAAAAAAACAATATAATTTATTATAATTCATGGTGTCCAAGTTCGAATAAGCCACCAGAAAAAAATTCATCAAATAGAAAAAAAAATTAATTCAAAAATAAAAAACAATTAAAATTTTAAAAAATGGCAAGAGATTATACTAAATACATAGTAAAAGGAATAGGAGAAAACCTTAATAAAAGACAACTAGTTTTTGAAATTGTCAAAGATTATGTCGAGAAAAAAAAGCCTTCTTTTGATAAACTGAATTCTGTATTTAAAGATGAAATTCAGGGTAGTAAAGGATTTATCAGAAAAGCCGCTAAAGTTGAGGACCCAAAACGATTTAACACTAAGATGCCAATAAAAATTAAGTTTGGTGTTGAAGTAGTGGTTTCTAATCAATGGGGTACAAAAAACATTGCCGATTTTTTAGTGTTAGCAAAAAAACTAAGATACAAAGTTGAAGCCGTTGAAGCCGTTGAAGCCGTTGAAGCCATAGTAAATAAAAAAGCAGCCACACCAGCAAAAAGTCCTTTAACCGAGGAGCAAATTGCAGAATATAAAGAGCGTGAAAAAGACGATATTGCGGGAAATTATGACGAAAACTCTTACTATGCTTTAAGAATTCATGATGATTTAATAGAAGATGGTGATATTTCCTGGGCAGATACTATTTTACAGAAAGTTGTTGATGCAACTAAAGATTTTAGAACCATAGAAACCGTATGCGAAAAATTACAGGAGCGTGAAGAAATGGATAGGTTTTGGGCAATGGTAGCCAAGGCAGAAGCTTTGGCAGAAGATACAAGCGACTTTAATTCTTTAGCAGATGTGGTAGAAGAATCGGATAGGATAAAAAGTGAGCCAATACGTAAAAAAGCTGAAGATAAAGCAGATACGGTAGGAGACTTAATAAATGTAGCCGAAAAAATTCAAGAAAATAATAAAGATTGGGCTGCAAAAATTTACAAAAAGGCAGAGGATAAAGCCGATAATTTATACGAAACAAACTCACTAGCAGAGGCCGTAAAAGAAATAGACCAAGACTGGGCTATAAAAATTTACAAAAAATCGGAAGCAATTTGTGATAATACTGCTGAATATGTAAGATTGGCCGAAACAATAATAGAATTTGATAAGGATTGGGCTCGCGAATTGTTAGTTAAAGCTGAAGAAGATCCAGGGTGTTTTTCTGATTTTAATGATTTAGGTAACGCCTATGGCAATCCGGATGGTTTAGCAAATAAAGAAAAAGCTGCCGAATATTTTGAAAAAGCATTTCCTAAAGTAGACGACCAATGGGATACAGACAACCTATTAGATGGAGCTAAAAATTGTTTAGGTATGTCACATTCATTTACACAAAAAATTATAAAATTGGTTGATGATGCTAAGCCTAAACTAAAATTACCAAAGCAATATTTCCCGGACTATAAACTAGCGTGGAGTAAAAAAATTACCTTAAACCTTGCTAATGGCCCATCATGCGACACTATAGAATATTTTAACATTCAACTAAATATGGAAACCAATGAAGTTATTGGTCATGTTGAGGCAGATGATGCCTTGCAACGTTGGTTTGGTGAGTGGGAAGTAGGTATCTACGATGGTTATGCCGAAGAAAGATCGTATGATGGTGTGGTAAGAATATTTGGCGAAGATGAAAATGGAGAACAATGGTGTGTAGTTGGCCATAACGAGTTTGAAGATGTTGAAGAAGGTGAATTACCAAACGGAGTAACAGGCGAAGAAATTTGGGATGCTTTAGGGGGTGGTAAAGCAATTTACGAATTGTACAAATATATAATGACAAACGGAGAGTAAGCGTTTGTTTATACTCAATAAAACAATTAATAATATGACTAAAGATTATACAAAATACATAGTAGAAGATTTAGGAGAAAACCTTAACAAAAGAAAATTGGTTTTTGAAATTGTAAAAGATTGGGCAGCTAAGAATAAACCTTCCTTAGAAGAAATTCAAACCGCTTTTCCTGGAGAGACACAAGGCTCAAAAGGATTTATAATGAAAGCATCTGAAGTAAAAGATGCAAAGCGCTTCAATATGAAGGAACAGTTAAGCATAAAAAACGGAACAAAAGTCGTTGTTTCTAACCAATGGGGAACAGAAAATATTAGTAGGTTTATTCTTGTAGCAGAAAAGCTAGGTTATACCATTGACGCAACAACGAATGAAAATTCTGAAAGTCCAGTAAGCACAAAAATTGATTTTACTGATTTCGAAATATGGAAGCTAGCCGAATTTTTCAAGGAAAAAGAAGGAAACGAGCAAGAAATGAATGCAATTGATGCAGAAATAGTAGCCTTATTAGATAAAAATCCAAAATATTATATTTTAGGAAAAATTTTTGGAAATTTTGGATATGACTTTTATAGAGAAGATATTGATGAGTATTTCTCATTAGGATTAGATACTAATGACTTTGATCAAGATGATTTATACTCATTATTAAGAGACGATACGTTATTATCCATGATTATTAAAAAAGAAAATCTTACAGAAACAATAATAAGTCCTAGCAATACAGATTTCATTTTGCTATTCTCAGGTTATTTTATCAAAGCCCTAGAATTGCTTATAAATACTGATAATAATGAAATGATTGCTGAATTTATAGTGAATCAATCTATTCAAACTATTGAAGGCGAATTTAAGGTTGAAGCACCAATGGGTGATTGGCTAAGTGATATCACCGCAGAATTAATTGAAAACCTCTATGGTTATGATATTAAAGATTATGATGGCGAATGTGAAGTAGATGGATATTACTTTGGTGGACAAGTAAATATAATGGGTTATGACTTCCATCGCTACGCCCAAGATATTATAGATACATTAATATAGATTCATAAAAAGTACAACTTAACTATTATAAAATAAAAAAAGATGTCGGATAAAAAGTTTAATAATATTAAAGACTATTTAAATCATTGGGACAAATTTTTTGTTGAATGGAATAATGATAAAGAGGGAACATTCAAAAAAAATATTTGGAGTAGCTATAGAGGTAAAGGCAACGATGAATTAGAATACGATGTATTTCCACAGCCATATTTAGGTGATGTTAAAAACCATTCTGTTATTACCTTAAACCTAAATCCTTCAAGGTCAAAGAAAAATAAAGAGAATATTGAATTTGAAGAAAAGCATTTACCAAAATTTGATGATGCAAAAAATTATTATGAATATGCAAAATATTTTCCAACCTACAATATCGAATTTTGGAAAAAACAGGCAGATTGGATAGATAGAATATTTGAAAATTTAGAAAAAGAAAAACCAACTGAAAAGCAGATCAAACCATTTGCTATAGAAATATGTCCCTGGGGTTCTAAATCTTTTCAAGCGCTTAAAATAGATGATCATCTTATTGGTTACATGGATAAACATGTTTTTGATATTATTGGAAAAGCAAACGAAAATTCAAAACTCCAAATAGTTTTTTCAGTTGGAAAAGCATATTATGATATTTTTAAAGACCACAAATTTGAAAAAATTGAAGAGTTTACAAAACATCAAAATAGTGAACCTTATGTTTTGTTTATTGAATCAAATAATAACGATTTTGAAGAAAATATCAAGGAAATATGGCCCAAAACAAAGGATAAAAACGGAAATCATAGATATGTAAATAGAAGCTTTTCATTTTGGCGAAAAAACAATGTAATTTACTATAATTCATGGGGTCCGGGTTCGAACAATCCACCAGGAAAAAATTTTCATAGAATAGAAAAAAAATTATTTCAAAATTATAATTAGTTGAAATTACTTTATATAGACCTTGATGGTGTCGTTGCAGATTTTGTAACTGCTATGAACGCCCATCCGCTTAGGTATCAACCTCCATACGATAAAAATCCTGATACCATCCCGGGTCTTTTTAGACATTCAAAACCCATAGATGCTGCAATTAAATCGGTTGAAAAGTTACTCAAATCTCAGAAATATGACGTATATTTTCTTAGTACAGCTCCTTGGAACAATCCGTCGGCTTGGACCGATAAGCGTTTATGGATTGAAGAACAATTTGGAGATAAAATTAACAGAAGATTGGTCTTAACGCATCGAAAGGACCTAGTAATGGGTGATATTTTGATTGATGATAGACCCAACAACGGAGCCGAGAATTTTCAGGGTGAATGGATTCATTTTGGTTCCAAGGCATACCCTAATTGGCTAGCAGTTTTAAATTATTTGTTATGAGAGCACTTTCCAAATCAAGATTTAAACAAGGCTTAGAATGCCCAAACAAACTCTATTTTTCAAATAGTAAAGAAGTTTATCTCAATAAAAAAAATGAAGATTCTTTTTTACAAGCCCTAGCTAGTGGTGGTTTTCAAATAGAGGAGTATGCTCGTTTACAGTATCCTGGTGGTATCTTAATTGAAGATCCCGAAGACCGAGAAAACTATGATTACCAAGATTTAGCAGATCAAACTTCTGAGCTATTAAAACTAGAAAATGTAATTATTTATGAGGCTGCTTTCTATGTTGATGATTTATTTATAAGAACCGATATATTAGTAAAAAACGGATCTAATATCAAGCTCATAGAAGTCAAAGCTAAATCTATTGATTCTAGTAATGATTATAATTTTATTGGTAAAAAAGGAAAGCTTGTGAGTGGTTGGAAACCTTATCTGTTTGATTTAGGTTTTCAAACCTATGTTGCAAAACTATGTTTGCCAGATTATAAAATAATCCCTTACCTATGTTTAGTTGATAAATCAAAAGTAGCCACGATAGATGGGCTAAATCAATTTTTTAGAGTAAAACAAAAGACCAATAAAAGAACGGGTGTTGATGTATTAGTGGATCATAAAAGCCAATTAGGGGAAAACTTATTGTATCGAGAAAATTTGTCTGAGGTAGTTTCAAAAATTCATTCCGGGGAATTTTCTTATTATGATAATTTAAATTTTTATGAAGCCATAGATTTGTTAAGAGACGTTCGCGTAAAAGATTATTACCCCAATTGGCCTGCACAATTCTCATCTTGTAAGAAATGTGAGTATAAGGTAGATTATTTAGAAATTACACCACAAAAAAAATCTGGTTTTGAACATTGTTTTAAAACACAATATAATTGGACAGCTACTGATTTTAATACTTCTAATATTTTTAATGTTTGGGATTTAAAAGATCCAAAATTAATGGCACAAGGATTATTATTTAAATCTCAGCTAACTCCTGAAGATATCAAATATAAAGAAGCGGCTGGAAAACTCAGCCGTACAGAACGGCAATGGTTGCAAATAGAAAAAGAACGAGACAAAGACACCTCCGAATTCATAGATATTGAGGGATTAAGAGCCGAAATGGATACTTGGGTGTATCCATATCATTTTATTGATTTTGAAACCTCTACAGTACCCTTACCTTTTCATGAGGGTCGTAAACCTTATGAACAAATAGCCTTTCAGTTTTCACATCATATATATCATGAAAATGGACGGATTGAACATGCCAATGAATACATCAACACTACACCTGGGGAATTTCCAAATTTTATATTTTCACAACATTTGTTAGATGCGCTAATTCATGATGAGGGCACTATTTTTAAATATTCAACCCATGAAAATACTATTCTTAACGCTATAAGAGACCAACTTAAATCCAGTAATTATCCTTTTAAAAGTGAGCTTGTTTCTTTTATAGAAACCATAAGCCATCCAAAAGATAAACACCCAGATCCGTGGGAGGTACCAACCCGCCTCTCAGGAAATGGAACACGAGATATGGTTGATCTTTGTGCGGTTATTAAAAAGTATTATTACAATCCACACACAAAAGGTTCTAATTCAATTAAACAAGTACTGCCATCAGTTTTAAAATCAAGTGAATTTATTCAAAATAAGTATAGTAAATCTATTGAGGCAATCGAAGTCAGTAGTAAAAACTTTACTTTAAATCATATTTGGTTACAGTACCGTAACGATGAAATAATTAATCCCTATGACTTGTTACCTCCACTTTATGAGAATATGACTCAAGACCAAATCAATGATACCTTATCTGAATTAGAAAATATTAATGACGGTGGTGCAGCATTAACAGCTTATGGAAAGATTCAATACACCGATATGACCAAACAGGAAAGAGTAGACATAACAGATGCATTAAAACGCTATTGCGAGCTAGATACTTTGGCGATGGTCATGATTTATGAACATTTAAAATCTTTAGTGTAATGCAAGATAATTTTGTATATCCAGAATTTATAACTCCAGTTATGAAGCTTTGGTTAAAACAGTACAAAGCTGGTGATATGCACAGGATCACTAAGATTGGTCTTTTTGATTGGCGTTTTAGTCCTAATAAACATAATCCTGAAAAGCCAAGAAGAAGACCTCACTTAAAAAATTGGGAAACCTTAATTGATTCCTCTTTTAGTATTAGTATCTATTTTTTTGAAGTAGACAAAGATACTCTCCACGTTTTTGAATCATCAGGTTTTAGTCTTGCAGGGCAAAGTATCGCAAAGGAATTCATATTATCTGATAATCAATTTGAAGAAAAACGAATTTTACTTAAGTATATAAGCTGACAAAAAAAATATTCCCAAGAATAAAAAATTGGAACACTAAACGAATTTTAAAGAAAATCTAGATTTACTATTTAAAACCTTCCCTCTTCAACACCAAAATCCTCTTTTAATTTAGACGAATTATTGCCATTAGTCATGATAATAAGATAATCATTTTCTAATATCGTTATGGGTTCAGTGGGATTTTTGTATAACTTATTATTTTTATATATTCCTAATAAAACACTAGAATAACTGCTTCTAATATCAGTAAAAGCAAAATCGTAATTCTTTTCAAAATAGGGGTTTTCCGGGGAGACCCTTAGTTCTATCATATCAAAATCTTCAGTTCTTTTTGCGGAGGCCATCAAATCTTCAGTGAATGAGGCCACATCTGGTTCAAAAATATAACTAGCTACTAGTTTAGAAGCTATTTCTTCGCGGGACACGGCATACAAAACACCTGCAGATTGAAATGTATTTTGAAAGTTGGTATTATTAAGTGAAACGATGATTTCAAGATTACTATAATGATTTTTCATGTCTAGTATATAAACCAACATCTCCGTGTCATTATTGAAATTAATAAATACTTTGGATGCTTTTGAAATATTTACTTTTTCTAAGTTATCGAAGTTATTATAATCAGTCAGTAAAGTAAAAACACTATGTTTTTCATAATTGTCAGCAATAACATCGACATCTTCTTTTTTGTTAGTGACAACCGCAACATTGATACCTGTTGCAATTATTTGTTGTAAAATCGTATTTGAAAATTTATTGTACCCAATTAATACAATGTGATTTTCCATTTTAGTTCCAAAAAGACCATTTTTTTTATCTTCCATATATTGAGTTAATTTGACAGTGAGTTGACTAATGAGGTATCCAAGTACCCCCAAACTACTAAAAACAAAAACTAAACCTATTGTTTTTCCTATTGTAGTTACGGGATAATAATCGCCATAACCCACCGTAGACAAAGTCACTAAAGAGTACCACAGTGCGTCGAATAGATTATTAATTGAAGCCCCTTCAACATTTCTTTCACTTAATACAAGAACAATTAAAAGGGCTAAATAGATTAAAAAACTTACTAAACCAATTTTTATTTTCTTCATTTAGTTTTTATTAACTTACTAATTTATCACTTGAAGATCTTTCCAACTGTAAACCTTATGATTTTTTACAACCTTTCTCTCAACATCTTCTTTAGTCAAAGGAATCCCTATTTTATTAGAAATTGAACATTTTAAATCCGTAATTCCAATGAGTCTTTTAACTGAAAAAAGCAAGCCTATTTTTACCGAACCCAAACATAATTTATAATCAAATACTTGTTTCTTTTAATTTGTTTTGAGCACTATTTTAATAGGAATTATTAATTTTTTTATCTGTGAACCGATATTAACAAATTTAATGAAAAAAATATTCCCAAGAACAAAACATTATTCTTAGGAATAAAAAGTGGAGACGCCGAGAATCGAACTCGGGTCCAAACAAGCAGCTCAAATGCTTTCTACATACTTAGTTTTTGTTTAATTTTCGTCTAGTAG
>Ga0228624_1000934_pt1 | contig 12908 bp, 9 predicted proteins | sample 29DmetaG_FD_182744 | JGI IMG/M metagenome (GOLD analysis project Ga0228624, IMG submission 182744) | Seawater microbial communities from Monterey Bay, California, United States - 29D | ecosystem: Environmental > Aquatic > Marine > Coastal | place: USA: California | collected 2016-10-10 | reverse complement strand
ATATAATGGATTTTGAGAAAAAGAAGATTAAAGGATGGAAAAGAAAAAAAGTAAATCCAACTTCGGTGGGGCAACAATTAAATATTATTCTTAAAAAACTCAGAAGGAACGAAGGTAAGAAAAGATTCAAAAGACAAGATGGTATTGGTAAAGCAAAATACACAATATCTTATCACGATGGAAAAAAGAAACACAAAGATGGTAGTGATTTCTTTGATATAAAAATCTTCAAAAACAAAAAAGATTTAAGTGATTTCGTTGGAACACTTGCAAAACAAGGATACAAACTAACAAGAGAATCAGTAGTTACTGAAGGTTATCAGTATTTCAAAGGCAAAATGGCTAGAGACCTTAAAGGTGACTCTGGTGTCAAGTTTAAAAAAGGAACTAAGGTTACTTTAGAAATTCAGCCCAACTATTATATTATTTATGGACCTAATAGAAAACAAATCAGTTTAGATAAACAAGATTTTGATTCAGAGACATTACAACAGTATGTTATATATGAATCAGCAAACCAAGAAGTACCACAAGGATATAATCCAGTGGTAGAAGATAAAAAACAAATCAAAGATTTAGTAAAAAAAGTTAAACACGAAAAACTATTTTACGATGTACTTGATACCATGGAAAAAAAGTATGGTAAAAACAAATACAGAATTTGGTTAGAAAAATCCCTAAAAGATTTTGGAGTAAATCCAAAACATTACGATTACAGAACCAATGCTGGTGCAGAAGAAAAATTATTCCAATTAGGTAAGTAATGAGATTACAAAATATCATAGACGAGATATTTGAAGAAACCACAAATGAAGATTTGAGAAACTGGTTTAAATCCAAGTGGGTTAACATCGGTAAAAAAGATAAAAGTGGTAAACACCCCCCATGTGGTACAAGTGGTAAGAAAAAAGGATATGCAAAATGTGTTCCTGCCAAGAAAGCCGCATCTATGAGTAAGAAAGAAAAAGAATCTGCAACTCGTAGAAAAAGAGCAGCACAAAACAAATCCAATAGAGGTGGTAAATCATCTGCAGGACAGGGTAAAAAACCTATCAATGTTTCTACACATACCAAAGGAAGAAAATCAGGAACTGGTAAAGGTTCTTAAATTAAAATTATATATACTTATATAAAATAACGTTACACTAAAATTAGGAGAATGAGTAAAAAGAAATCAATTGTTTCTGTTAAGGTAATCAAAGGAGATATCAACAGAGCATTAAAAAAATTAAAAAGAAGAACCATTGACTCTGGTCATCTTCTAGAACTAAGAGAAAGAAAATATTATATAAAACCCACAACAGTTCGTAGAAGAGAAAAACAATTAGCAGTTAGAGAACAAGAAAAGGAAACTATACTTGGTAAAATAGCAGATGGTGATACTAAATTAAGATTTTATACTAAAAAACCTAAAAGAAAAGGTAACAAAAACGATAAAAATAAGAATAATGAAAAAAAAGATAAGTAAAATTATCTTTTAAAATATATATTCTATATTTATATACTGAATAACCTACCCAATGTAGGTTCTTACTAAGGTTAATGAATACCCACGATTCTTATGTGAGGTGACTAAAAAACCGTTTTACAATAATCATTATTGAAAATCCCTAAATATTTTCACGAACACAAAACGAAAAGGTAAACTATTATGGCAAACTCAAATTTGTTAAAAGAAGCTATCGCTGATGCAAAAGCTGTTAGAGAAACTGCAATTGCAAATGCTAAAATAGCTTTGGAAGAAGCTTTTACACCTCGTTTACAATCTATTCTATCTCAGAAACTTCAACAAGAAATTGAAGAAGGTGAAGAGGAAGAAGAAAAGGTTGAAGAAAACGAAGTAGTAGAAGAAACTGAAACAGTAGTAGAAGCTGAAGTAACTGAAGACGAAGATAAAGAAGAAGTTGAAGAATCAACTGAAACTGAAACTGTATCTGAAGAAGAAGTAACTGAAGGTGAAGACGCTGAAGAAGAAAAAGAAGTAAAAGAAGAAACTGAAGTTGTTGCTGAAGAAGAATCAGAAGAAGAATCGAAAGATGAAGTATCTGAGGAAGCTGAAGAAGAAGAACAAGAAGTATCTGAAGAAGAAGATGAAGATGAACTTGACTTAGAATCAATCATTAAAGAATTAGAAGCTGAATTAGACGAAGACTCTCACGAGGAAGAAGCTGATGAAGTTGAAGAAGAACTTGATGGTGAGGAAGAAGAACAAGTATCTGACATCGCATCTGATGAAATCGAATCTCACGAAGAAGAACATCACGAAGATGAAGTATCTGAGGAAGGTGAAGAACACTCCGAAGAAGAATCTGATGATGAAGAAATCGACTTAGACGAAATCCTAAAAGAAATGGGATACGGAGAAGAAGATGAATCTGATGAAGACGAAGTTTCTGAAGAAGTTGTAGAAGAAACTAACGAACTTGAAGAAGTAAAATCAGAGCTTACAGAAGCAATGAGTACAATCAAGGAACTTAAATCTACAATCAACGAAGTAAATTTATTGAACGCTAAATTACTTTACACTAACAAACTATTCCGTTCTTATGATTTAAACAATGACCAGAAAATGAAAGTTGTTGAAACATTAGATAGAACTAAGAATGTTAGAGAAGTAAAATTAGTATTTAGTACATTAGCAGAATCACTAAAAATTGGTGGAACTGCAAAAAAACAAAAACAAGCTAAAATCAACGAATCATTCGCATCTAAACCAGTTGCAAGTACTGCTCCTACAAAGGAAGTAATTACTGAATCAACTAACACGATGGCAGAAAGATTTAAGAAATTAGCAAATATTTAAAAATTTAATTAACCCAAAAAAAAGGAAAAATAAAAATGGCAAATTTTGATTTATCTAAATTAATGGAAGGAAAGAACCCACAACAAGTGATGCTAGCTGAAACTAGAGAACTTAAAGGTAAATGGGAACAAACTGGACTTCTTGAAGGTTTAGGAGAGAGAGAACAATCACAGGTATCTGTATTGTTAGAAAACCAAGCAAAACAATTGCTTGATGAAGCTACTGCTACCGGTACAGGTGGTGGAAATGAAGAGTGGAGTGGAGTAGCTCTACCATTAGTAAGACGTATCTTCGGTGAAATTGCATCGAAAGAATTCGTTAGTGTACAACCAATGAACTTACCATCTGGACTAATCTTTTATCTAGATTTCAAATACGGTTCAGCTCAACCAGGAAACCCATCATTCAGCGGAAATTCACTTTTCGGTGGTACAGGTGCAGACCTTGGTTCAACTGATTCTGCTGTAAATGGTCTTTATGGTGAAGGTAGATTTGCATATACTGCAAATGACGTATCTGATTCAGTAGGTAATAGTGATTTAACTATCGCTTCTGCTTCTTGGGCAGATGTAAATTATGATGCATCATTATCAGCTTCAGTTGCTGATGGTTCATTAGCTAGTATTAAATTTAACGCATCTCAATTAGTAAGACCTGATTTAGACGGTGTAAGAAGTTTTTACATCTCATCTTCAGATTTCGCATCTGCAGATTCTTATTACCCAGCACACTCTAGTGTTTCTGGTGTTGTAGGTTCAGAAGTAATTACTACATTCGCAAAAATCTCATCTTTAGGTGGTGATTTAGCAGTTAAACATTCACAACAACCAATCGCTGCAAACAGAGGAGACTTCGAAGATGCTTCTCCATCTGAACCTGCAACTGATATAGGTATTCCAGAAGTTGATTTAGAACTTAAGTCTGAAGCAATTGTTGCTAAGACAAGAAAACTAAAGGCTGTATGGACACCTGAATTGGCTCAAGATTTAAATGCATACCACAGTATTGATGCTGAGGCTGAATTAACTTCAATGTTATCTGAGTACATCTCATTAGAGATTGACCTAGAAATCCTTGATATGTTAAAGTCTAACGCGTTAACAACTGAATACTGGTCTGTATCTTTAGGTGAAGAGTATGATGCAAACATAAGTGGATGGGTTGCTGGAACTAATTCTGCAGCTTATACTAAAAACTCTTGGTTCCAAACTTTAGGAGCTAAGTTGAATAAAGTATCTAACAAGATACACCAATTAACTTTAAGAGGTGGAGCTAACTTCGTTGTTGCTTCTCCTGACGTATGTACAATTTTAGAATCTATTCCAGGATTTGCAGTTTCAGCTGATAAAGATGCTTCATCTTTCGCTGCAGGTGTAACTACTGTTGGTTCTTTATCAAACAGATATACAGTTTACAAGAACCCTTATATGACTTCTAACGAAATCTTATTAGGATTCAAAGGAAGTAATTTCCTTGAGACTGGAGCTGTTTATGCACCATATGTACCGTTAATTATGACTCCACTTGTATATGACCCAACTAACTTTACACCAAGAAGAGGTGTAATGACTAGATACGCTAAGAAAATGGTAAGACCAGAATTCTATGGTAAAATCTATGTTAAAGATTTAAACAACTTATAGTAGTTGATTAAAACTTGTTAAATAGGTCATTACAAATGTGATGATAAAACTAAGAGAGATTCCGAAAGGTTTCTCTCTTTTTTTTTACTTCCTTTTGAATAAATTTATATTTATAAGAGTATAATTGTATAATAAGGAGTTAAGAAAATATGTCACAAGCAAGAATTTGGACAGGTTCAGCTGATTTTTCATCAGGTTCCTCTACACCATTTGGTACTTATGATTCAGATATAGTATTTCAATCAGATGCACCTAAGATAGCATCATGGTGTGCTAAAAGATTAGGATATCCAATCATTGATATTGAATTAGAAGGTGAAAACTTTTTCGCAGTATTTGAAGAAGCAGTAAGTGAATATTCATCACAAGTAAACCAATTTAACATAAGAAATAATCTCGGTTCTTTGGAAGGTCAACCAACCGGTGCTAATTATCAAGGTAGTTCGGTACAAGGTTCAGAACTAAATAATACAGTAACTATTGCAGAAACTTATGGTAACTTTGCAAACGTTGGTGGTAGAACTGATATCAAAAAAGGTTCAATAGATGTAACTACTGCTTCCCAAACATATGATTTACAGGCTCTTTATGGAGATGTATCTGAAAGTGGTGAAAGAATTGATGTAACTAAAGTATTTTACGAAACAACTCCAGCAATTAACAGATTCTTTGACCCTTATTCTGTAAGTGGACAAGGAACACTTAACTTAGTTGATGAATTTGGATTTGGTTCATTCTCTCCAGCGGCACAATTTGTTATGATGCCTATTTATGAAGATATGTTAAGAATTCAACAAATAGAATTCAATGACCAGATTAGAAAATCTGCACATTCATTCAATATAGTAAACAATAAAATAACAATTTTACCAAAACCTGCATCAGATTATAAACTTTGGTTTGAATATCAAGTTGTAAAAGATAGAAGAGAAAACTCTACTATTATAGTTCCAAACGTAGTATCAGATTATTCAAATATTGGATATAACTTTGCAGAATATTCTAAAATAAATGATGTTGGTAAACAATGGGTTAGAAAATATACTCTTGCACTTGCAAAAGAGATGTTAGGTGCAGTTAGAGAAAAATATAGTACAATTCCAATACCAGGTTCAGAAGTTTCTTTAGATGGTTCTGCATTAAGAGCTGAGGCACAAACAGAAAAAGATAACTTAATTGAACAACTAAGAGAGAACTTAAATGAAGTAAGTAAAAAACAAAGAATGGAAAATGAAGCAGCAATGGTTGACCAACAACAAACTGTTATGAATAAAGTTCCATTAGCAATTTATATAGGATAACGATATGCCGAAGTTTTTTAATTCACGAGATTTGGATTTCATAAAAACTATCTCTGAGGAGGTGGTAGATTATGTAGTAGAACAAGCAGTAACCTTGTTCAAGGTATCTGTGGGTGAAACTAAAACTAATTTATATGGTGAATCTCTTGGTAAAGTATGGAGAGCACCTTCTACTATTATGGCGATAGTAGATAGAGAACCAATGAATGTAGTTTACGAAGGATTTGGTGCAGATAAACAACAAGCAGTTGAATTTAGGTTTAATAGAGAACGATTAAGAGAAACTTCACACTCAGTTCCTAAAATTAGAGATGTAAACGGTACATTAATACCAACAGAAGCAATACAAAACTTATCAGTTGGTTATCCTGAGATTGGAGATGTTATTTTATTTGATGGCATCTATTATGAAATGGATAACATACGAGAAAACCAAAGAATTGGTGGACAACCTCAAATTTATGATAAAGAAACAAATACATTCCAAAATTCTAACAATACACTTATTGGTGTTGGATTTATGGTAAGAAGAAGTCAAATTCAAATAGATGAAAGGATATATCACTAATGGCAATCGACCCATTAAAAAATATAAAACAGAATAAAGCTCTTCAATATAAAAAAGAAAGTATTGAACAAGGAAAGGGTGTAAAATTATATGATGTGGATATGGCAATTGCCGAACACATGATAGATACCGTATTACCTACTGTTGAAATCTTCCAAGAGAAACAAAAGATACCAGTTGTGTATGGAAATCCTGAAAGATGGAAATCTGTACAAAAAGATGGGTATTTAAGAGATAAAAAAGGAGTATTACAAATTCCATTGGTAATGTTTAAAAGAAACTCTATTAATAGAGATGATGCGTTATCAAATACGATGAATAGACACGTTTCATACCCTTCAGTATCAAGATATTCAAAAAAACACAGATATGATAAGTTTTCAGCAATGACTGGAACACAAAAACCAGTTGAATTATATGATATTGTAATACCTGATTATGTAAACATTACATATGAAGTAATCATTTGGACTGATTTTACAGAACACATGAATAAAATTGTTGAAGCCTTCCAATATGCAACAGATGAGTATTGGGGAGATAAGGGTGGATTTAAATTTAGAGTAAAAATAGATTCATTTGATAATACAACCGAAGTAAGTGAAGGTTCTCAGAGAATAGTTAGAACTAATTTTACAATGGCAGTTTATGCTTATCTTTTACCAGAACAATTCGATAATCAATCTACTCATAAAAAATCAATGAGTGCCAAAAAAGTAGTTTGGGGAATGGAAACCGATTTAACTGGTTTAAGTGGTGGTAATGTTACTAATTCTTCAATTAAACAGAATTTAGTTAATGAATATGCAGATGCAATAGATTTTTTATCAATTAGAGGTTCAAAACAAGGTTCATTTGTAGATGCAGATACTATGAAACTTACAAACGTAGAACTACCAAAACTTCCACCCGAATTAATTGGTACGTTTGATGAGGATGAGTGGTTTAGAGTTTACATCAATGGAGTATTTATTCCAAAAACAAAATACAATTTTGTACATGGGGATTCTGTTGATGAAATCGTATTTAATTTCGCAACAGGTTCACTTTCAGTAGGTGGAACATATCCTACTGATTTACAATCAACTCAAACTGAGTTAGGATATATTTTAGAAAATACAGATGAATTTGGTATAACTGGTAAATTTATAGAATTATAATGGCATTAAAAGATTTACAAAAAATATTACAACAAGTACATGAACCCGATGAATATCAGTTGGTTGCTCACGACCTGACTCACGAGTATTATTGGATATGGAAACTTGAAAATGGTAAGATGAAAGATTTAGATTTAAATTTAAGACAGTTTAGGCCGGAACATGCAAGATTTGATATATTTATTAATGGTCAATATATTTTAGAAGATGATTATATTCAAGAACATAGTGGAAAAAATCTACTTGTAAAGTTTAAAAAGTCAAATTTTGATTTTATTTTAGAAGAAGATGATGTTATAAAGATAGAAGGAGATATACAAGTAGGATGAGTTCAAGAAAAAAACCAAATATTGTAACCCCATTTGATGATAAACAAAGGTTTAAAAATTTAATACAAGATGTATTTAATGATATGGAAATCTTCAGTCATGTACCAGATTCTATTAGTTTAAATGGTGTTTTATTTACATTAACTCTTAGTAATAAGAAATTTGTATATGAAGAGGTAAGTGTAGACAACTTATCTGACTATATTGATATTTATTTACAAGGAATAAAGAAGATGGCAAGTACATATTCAGTTACAGATAATGGAACAGATATAGTAATTAATTTTACTGAAAATATAACACTTGTCCCTGCTGATATAGTGAATACAGATTTTTCAGTAAAAGGAAAGATAGTGAGTAGATAAGAATGGCAACATTAATTCAAAGTAAACAGGTACAAGGGGTAGTAACCGCATCGGTAATCGAGGGGGATTTCGCTGTAAACGCAGGTTCGGTTAACTTAGCAGCTGCAAGTGGTGTAACTGGTTCATTTAGTGGTTCATATGTTGGTGATGGTAGTGGATTACAAGGAATAGATTATTCTCAAATAATTAATACACCTGTATTTCTACCAGGAAACAATATAACAATCACATCTGGTAGTAATATCATTACTATAACTTCAACTGCAAGTGGTGGAGGTGGTTCAAACGAATCTTTAAACTCATTTACTGCATCATACTATACAGATTCTGCATCATTTGATTCAAGAATTGTAGGTATTTCTGCAAGTGGTAGTGGTGCTGATTGGAATACTAATTTACAAAATATTCCAAATGGAATTATTAGTGGTTCTATTCAAATTCTTGGTGGAACTGATATTATTAGTAGTTCTGCTCAAATATCATCTTTAGGATTTTTAACATCATCACATACAGATATATCATCTTTAAATGATTATACTGCATCAAATGATTTAAGATTAACTAATTTAGAATCAACAACTTCTTCATTAGATACACGAATAACTCAATTATCAGATACGACTGGTTCTTATGAAACAATAGGTAGAGGGATAATAAGTTCATCAGAACAATTCCCAAGTGGTATTGTTTCAAGTTCGGTTCAAATATTAGGTGGGACAGGAATCCTTAGTGGTTCACATAGTGATTTATCATCATTAAATACATACACATCATCTACTGATGAAAGATTATCAAATATAGAAGCTGCAACTGGTTCTTACTTAACAAGTGATAGTGATTCTCAAACACTTTCTATAAGTGGAGACCAATTAACAATATCAAGTGGTAATGTTGTAACTATACCAACTGGTTCAAGTGCAGTAGAAGGAACTATTAGTGGTTCACAACAAATAACTGATTTAGGATTCATTTCTTCATCACATACAGATGTAACTCATTTAAATACGTTTACTTCATCAATACAAACCGAAGTAGATGCATTATCTGCAGCAACATCATCGTATTTAACAAGTGAAACTGATTCTCAAACACTTTCTATAAGTGGAGACCAACTTACAATATCAAGTGGTAATACAATAACAATACCAAGTGGTAGTAGTGGTACAACAGATTATACTCAACTTACAAATGTTCCAAGTGGATTAGTAAGTGGTTCATCTCAAGTAGATTATGATGTTCTAACTGGTGGTAAAGGATTACTTAGTGGTTCTCATACAGATATAAGTTCATTAAATGATTATACATCATCAACCGATACACGATTAAGTGGTATAGATTCAATAACTTCTTCTTTAGAACAAAGAGTTAGTGAAATTGAATCAAATACAGGTTCATATGATGATTTAACAAATATAACACACTTAAATACATTTACATCTTCTTATTATACTGATTCTGCATCATTTGATACTCAGATATCAACTGAAAAGGGTAGAATAGATAATATACTAAGTGGTGCTAATGCAGATTACGACCAGTTCGTAGAAATTGTTAATTTAGTTAACTCAACTGATACAGAAAACGATACGGCATTTGCAAACCATTATACTTCAAGTAGACAAAGGTTAACTGCTCTTGAAACATTCACATCATCAATAGATACAAGTATAAAATCTAAATTAGATTCTGATGGTGTATTTAGTGGTTCATTAGTTGCAGGTGAAAATATAACAATAAATGTAGATGGTAGTAACTATATTATATCATCTTCTGCAAGTGGTGGTAGTTCAAGTGTAACTGTTTCAGATTCTGCACCAAGTTCTCCATCACAAGGAGATTTATGGTGGAAATCAGATGATGGTAATCTTTATGTTTACTATGATGGGTATTGGGTAATTTCACTTGATACTACATCTACTTTACCAAGTGGTGTAATTAGTGGTTCATCTCAATTAACTTCTTCTTATGATACAAGATATTCTTTAAGTGGTTCAAGTGGTGTATCTGATTATACTGATTTAACAAATATACCTACTAATATTATTAGTGGTTCACAACAAATTACTGATTTAGGATTTATATCCTCATCACATACTGTAATTGACTCGTTAAATACATTTACTTCATCAATACAAACAGAAGTAAATGCTATATCTGCTCAAACATCATCTTACCTAACAGAACTTCCTGATGGATTGGTTTCTGGTTCTGTTCTTAGAACTTTAGGTGGAACAGGTGTTTTAAGTGGTTCTAAAACTGATATAAGTTCATTAAACGTATTCACTTCTTCAATTCAAACAGAAGTAGATGGTTTAAGTTCGTTTACATCATCTTATTTAACTGAAATACCAGCTGGTACAATAAGTGGTTCATCACAATTAACATCTTCTTATGATACAAGGTATGCGTTAAGTGGTTCTGGTGGTGGTGGAGATACTGATTTTGATGGAAATAGAATTGTATCACAAGAAAAACTACCAACGATGTTTTCATCATCGTTTAATCCAGGTACAAGTGGTTCAGTAGTAGATTTCTTAAACGCAGTATTTTATCCAAACTCAGACCCTGCTATAACAAGTGGTAATCAAACTATATCTGAATATAGTTCAAGTGGTTCACCAATATTTACTTTAGAAGCAACAGACCCTGAAGGACAGGCATTAACATTTGGTACAGGTTCAACATATACTGATGATTTAGTTAGAGTTGCATCCAATGGTGTTGTAACCTTAAATGCAGTACCAACATCTGCATCATTTAATACTGATTTAGTAGGTGGTTCACATGGACATACGTTTATTGCAAAAACAACTGATACATTTAACTCATCAATTGAAAAAGATATTACAATATTTGTAACACCAAACTCAACACCTGTATTTAGAGAAACTTCTACTAGTGGAAATGTAATTACATCGGTAACTTCAAACTTAAATGAAAGTTCAGCTGATAATACTTTATTAAAAAGAGTATTCTTTACAGATGCAAATGGAGATTCAATAACAATACACTCATCTTCAATAGATGGTAATCATTTTGAAGTAATAAAATCATCAACGTATGTTGATATCTTACAAAATACTGGTTCTTTAAATTATGAAGAACAAACAACATATAATTTCAGTATATCTGCATCGGATGAACACTATGAGTTAGGACAAGATTCTGATTCAATAGTTGTTTTACCAATTACTGTAAATGTAACTGATAACTTAGTACCAACTATTTCAAATCAATCACTATCATCTATAAATGAGAATTCATCCGATGGAACAACTGTTGGAACAATATCTGCAGCAGATAATGAAGGAGATACTATAACATTTGCTAATTTTACTTTATATAAGTTAGAATTAGATAATGTAAATGTATCAAGTGGTTCGTATGGTGGTACTTCTCAATTAACAGACCCACATGAGAACCCATTCCAAATGAGTTCAAGTGGAGTAGTGACAAGAAAAGTAGGAATTTTCTTAAATTCCGATTTAATAAACGAATACCAATATACAGTTCAAGTTAAAGATTCATATAACGAAGCTTCTAACCCTGCAATCATCACAATACCAATTACTGATGATACACCAGCAATTATTTCTGATAACTGGTCAGCAGGACCGTATATTAAAGAATCTGAAGAAAATGGTACAACTATAAAAACAACAAACTATGGTTCTAGTACTGCAGATTATAATTCAAATCAAAGTGGAACATTTACATCATCAAATCCAGCAATTGTAATAAATGGTAGTGGTAATTTATCATTAGGAGTTGATTTAAGTGGTTCTGTAACACAAAGTGATGATTCATTGGATTCTGTAATTACATTTACTAATACTTTCGGTACAATAACGACTGATAACTTAAATGTAGATATAGTACACAACCATCATCCAAGTGCATCGTTCACATTACAAAATTCTAATCTAAATACAAATTTAGCAACAACAAATACAAACTTGGTTCTTGTTTCGATAACTGACACTGAAGGTGATACTCCTTATTCTGCTTCTTTATCTGGTACTGATGCGGGGAAACTCAATCTCAATTATACAAACTCAAATTCATCTTCTTTATACATTAGAGCAAATGAGAATTTATCTGCAGGGACCATAACTTATAACCTAAGAGTATCTGATTCTTATAGTGAAGTTTCAGATTACATAGGTAACACGATTTCAATCAATCAAACCGATACTGGTACACTTGGTGGAGATACAACCTCTCATATTATAGAATCAGCAAGAAATAATGATTCATTGAGAGATGCAACTGGCTTTGAAGGTGGTAATACCTCTCAATTAACTGTTTCATACTCTGGTTCTGATGGAACTCCGAGTGTTCAATCATTTACTTCATCAAATCCATCGATAGATATTGATTCAAGTGGTAATCTTACCCTTGCAGTTGATATAAGTGGTTCACTTACAAGTTCAGGTGATACAATTTCATCTGATATTACATTCCAAGATAACTATGGTAATGTTGGTAGTGGTAGTTTAACAGTAAATGTATTTGGAAACTCACATCCAAGTGCTTCGTTCACTAATAATAGTGGAGTTTACAATACAAACCAAGCAACATCAAGTGCATTAATGGTTTCACTAACAATTACAGATGAAGAATCAGATACTCCATTCAGTATGAGTTTAAGTGGTACAGATGCTAACAAATTTAACATCGAATCACAAAATTCTAACACATCATCTATTCAATTAACTGCGGTTTCTGATTTAGATAGT
>Ga0228624_1000933_pt1 | contig 12917 bp, 10 predicted proteins | sample 29DmetaG_FD_182744 | JGI IMG/M metagenome (GOLD analysis project Ga0228624, IMG submission 182744) | Seawater microbial communities from Monterey Bay, California, United States - 29D | ecosystem: Environmental > Aquatic > Marine > Coastal | place: USA: California | collected 2016-10-10 | reverse complement strand
CGCCCTCGTGGATTTTCAGCGGGCGTTTGCGACGCGCTCAGGTGGCGCGGTTCTGGATGGGCGCGATATCGGCACGGTTATTTGCCCGCGTGCGGAAGCCAAGCTTTATGTCACTGCGCGTGCCGAAATTCGGGCGCATCGCCGTTGGCTGGAGCTATCGGAAAAAGACCCGAGCATTACGCTTGAACAAGTTTTGGCCGACGTAGAGGCGCGCGACGCACGCGACCGCGACCGCACCGAGGCGCCCTTGGTTGCCGCGGATGACGCGGTCGTAATTGATACCTCTGATCTGGCAATTCCCGCGGCTGTGGCCAAGGCTGTTGCACATGTTCAGTCGTGTAAAGATATTGTTATCAGTAATTTGTAGAGTAAACTTGATGTTATAGGCTAAGGCGCACACGATGTTGTGCTTTGGTTGATGGCGCGGTGCGTTCTAGGATTCTCCTGTTCGACAGGAGATTTGATATGCGCATTCTGCCCACCCTCATCATTGCAGCGGCCCTTGCTGCCTATGGGTTTATTACCTCCGCTGATGCGGAGGAACGTCCCATGACGCTTGAACGGATGGGCGCGATTGTCCAAACCATCGACCCAGAGGCGCAGGTATTCGCCACGGGATTTCAGCTCACGATTGAGGACGTCCCGGTCATCATTGTTTCGGACCCCGCCGCCGACCGCATGCGTGCCATGGTTCCCATCCGGAGTGCCGAAGGGTTGGAGCCGGACGAATTGATGCGGCTTATGCAGGCCAATTTCGACACCGCTCTTGATGCCCGATATGCTGTCGCAAACGGGCGGTTGTGGGGCACCTTTATCCATCCGCTCAGCCCGTTAGAGCGGGAGCAATTCATTTCCGCGTTAATCCAAACGGTCAATTTGGCCCGAACCTATGGCACGCTTTATTCTGGTGGGGCGCAGACCTTTGGAGGGGGCGACAGCAACGGCCTTTATCAAGATCTTTTCAGCGAATTGCTGCGCAAAGGTGAGGACATTTAAGTGGCCACAGGCCCGTGTTTGGGGTAGGCTACTGAAATAAGCCCGAAAAGGGCACGAGCAGAACATAATAGACCAAAGCAGGCATCCCATGACGGAAATGGCCCATGGCACGGTTATCGTGCAACCGGGCGAGGCGATCCTCTCGCGCTGGTGGCGCACAGTGGACCGTGTCACCCTGACATGTATTTTCATCCTTTTTGCGATCGGCCTTTTGTTAGGCTTTGCGGCCTCACCCCCACTGGCAGAGCGCAATGGCCTGATGCCATTCCACTACGTGCTGCGGCAGGGTGTGTTTGGCATGATGGCGTTGTCGGTGATGTTGGTCGTGTCGATGCTATCACCCACGCAATTGCGCAGGCTTGGGGTGCTGGGCTTTTTCGCGGCATTTCTAGCGGTGGCGATGCTGCCGGTTTTTGGCACTGATTTTGGCAAGGGGGCCACGCGGTGGTTCTCATTGGGGTTCGTGTCCGTGCAGCCCTCTGAGTTCCTCAAACCCGTTTTCGTCATTCTGTGCGCATGGTTGATGGCCGCGAGCCAAGAGTTGAACGGCCCTCCGGGTAAGACTTTCTCCTTCATTGTTGCCGTGTGCACGGTTGGCTTTTTGGCCACCCAGCCTGACTTTGGCCAATCCGCGCTGATCATCGCGGCGTGGTCGACGCTGTATTTCGTGGCCGGTGCGCCGATGATTTTGCTGACCGGGTGCATCGGGTTGGTCGTGGCGGGGGGCGTTGTCGCCTATTCCTCGTCCGAACACTTTGCGCGGCGCATTGACGGTTTTCTCAATCCCGAGGTCGATCCGACCACCCAAATGGGCTTTGCCACGAATGCGATCCGCGAGGGCGGCTTTTTCGGCGCAGGCGTGAATGAGGGGCAGGTCAAATGGTCGTTGCCCGACGCACATACTGATTTCATCATTGCCGTGGCGGCAGAAGAATACGGCCTGATCCTTGTTTGGATCATCATCGGATTGTTCGCGCTGATAACGGTCCGCTCGCTCTTTCGCCTGATGCGAGAGCGGGATCCGTTCATTCGCCTTGCTGGTACGGGCTTGATCACGTTGTTCGGGCTTCAAGCCTTTATTAACTTGGGCGTGGCAGTGCGGGTTTTGCCTGCCAAGGGGATGACGCTGCCGTTCGTAAGTTACGGGGGGTCATCGCTGATTGCGATGGGGATCCTCGTGGGGATGCTGCTGTGCTTTACCCGCACGCGGCCCCAAGGTGAAATCGGTGACATGCTGAGGCGCCGTTGATGGGCCCGTTGTTGGTTATCGCGGCTGGCGGCACGGGCGGGCATATGTTTCCCGCGCAGGCCTTGGCCGAAGACATGCTGGCGCGTGGTTGGCGGGTGGTTTTGTCGACTGATGCACGCGGCGCGCGCTATGCGGGCGGGTTCCCGGATGCGGTTGAAAGGCGTGTGGTTTCATCGGCAACTTTCGCGCGTGGTGGGGGGCTGGCCAAGGCGCTTGTACCATTTCGCATCCTGCGCGGGGTGTTTGCTGCACGCGCAGATTTTAAACGCGACAAGCCTGCGGTTGTGGTGGGCTTTGGCGGCTACCCCTCGATCCCGGCACTTGGCGCTGCCGTTTTGATGAAACTGCCCACAATTATTCATGAACAAAATGGTGTGCTGGGTCGGGTGAACACGTTGCTTGCGCCGCGCGTATCGGTGGTGGCTGCCGGTACATGGCCCGTGGCTGTGCCCGACGGTGTTGAGCCTGTGCATGTGGGTAATCCTGTGCGCGCGTCTATAGCGGAGCGCGCGGGCGCGGGCTACATCCCACCGGGTGATTACCCGTTGCGCATTGTTGTGATCGGCGGCTCTCAGGGCGCGCGCATCCTTTCGGATGTGGTGCCTGCTGCCATCGGTCAACTGCCTACTGCATTGCGAGACCAGATCAAGGTCGAACAACAGGCGCGTGCCGAGGATATTGCGCGCGTTACTCAGGCCTACGCTGACATTGATGTCCGGGCTGAGGTCGCACCGTTCTTTGATGACATCCCCAAACGGTTCACTGAGGCGCAACTGGTCATCTCCCGCTCGGGTGCGTCGACCGTTGCGGATATCAGTGCGATTGGACGACCCTCGATCCTTGTGCCGTTTGCCGCAGCCACAGGGGATCACCAAACGGCCAATGCACGCGGCCTCGTAGATGCCAACGCCGCGATCATGATGCCCGAAAGCAGATTTACCCCTGCAGCCTTGGCCGAGCAGATTGCCACGGTCTTGGGCAGCCCCGAGGGGGCACAGAAAATGGCCATTGCGGCGCGGGGGCAGGGGCGTATGGATGCCGCCCAAGCGCTTGGCGCCTTGGTCCAAGAGCTAGCACATACAGGAGCGCGCTAATGAACACCGCAACCAAACTGCCCCAGGCGCTGGGGCCCATTCACTTTGTGGGCATCGGTGGCATTGGCATGTCGGGTATTGCAGAGGTGTTGGTTGAGCACGGCTATACTGTTCAGGGATCTGACCTGAAGGCGAGCAAGATCACCAAGCGGCTTGAGGCGTTGGGGGCCACGGTGTTCGTGGGCCAACGCGCCGAAAATCTTGAGGGCGTCGAGGTTGTCGTGATTTCAAGCGCGATCAAACCGGGAAATCCCGAGCTGGATGCGGCGCGCCTAGCTGGGCTGCCCGTTGTGCGTCGCGCCGAGATGCTGGCCGAATTGATGCGGCTTAAGTCCAACATCGCCGTTGCCGGAACCCATGGCAAGACGACCACAACTACGATGGTCGCAGCCCTTTTGGATGAGGGCGGGATTGACCCGACCGTTATCAACGGCGGGATTATTCACGCCTATGACAGCAATGCGCGCATGGGCTCGGGCGAATGGATGGTGGTCGAAGCGGATGAAAGCGACGGCACGTTCAACCGTTTGCCCGCGACAATCGCGATCGTGACCAATATCGATCCCGAACACATGGAACATTGGGGCACAATCGAAAACCTGCGGGCGGGTTTTGATGATTTTGTCTCGAACATCCCATTCTACGGTTTGGCGGTATGCTGCACCGACCACCCTGAGGTGCAGGCGTTGGTTGGTCGGATCACGGACCGGCGGGTCATGACATTCGGCTTTAACGCGCAGGCGGATGTGCGTGCGATGAACCTGACATTTGAAGCAGGTGTGGCGCATTTTGATATCCATATTCAGGCTGAGGATGAAGTTATCAAAGATTGCACGCTGCCCATGCCCGGTGATCACAACGTGTCAAATGCGCTGGCGGGTGTTGCCGTGGGGCGGCACCTGGGCATGACACTGGAGCAGATCAAACAGGGTCTGGCTGCATTCAAGGGCGTTAACCGCCGCTTTACCAAAGTTGGTGAGTGGAAGGGCATTCCAATTATCGACGACTATGGTCACCATCCTGTTGAGATCGCAGCCGTGCTGCGCGCGGCGCGGCAAAGTGTGGGTGACGGTGGCCGGGTCATTGCGGTGCACCAACCGCACCGTTTTTCGCGCCTGCATACGCTCTTTGATGATTTTTGCAGCTGCTTTAACGACGCCGATGTTGTTGGCATCGGTGAGGTTTTTGCCGCCGGTGAGGACCCCATTGAAGGAGCAGGCCGCGATGATCTGGTTGCGGGGCTTATCCGCCACGGCCATCGCCACGCGCGGGCCGTCACATCCGAAGATGACCTTGAACGTCTGGTGCGGGAACAGGCGCGCGAAGGCGATATCATTATCTGCCTCGGTGCGGGGACGATTTCGGCTTGGGCCAACGGGCTGCCAAAGCGCCTTGCCGCGGGCGAATAGCCGCTATTCTGCGGCGTCAAGCAAGGCCTGCGCCGCAGCGCGCGCGGCCTAAGTGATCGTGTCACCAGCCAACATTCGAGCGATTTCATCGAGGCGCGCGTCGTCACCAAGGGGCGTGACACTCGACAACGTGGCCTCATCCACGACCCGCTTGGCAACCTGCCAGTGATGCGCGCCAAGGGCCGCAACCTGTGGGGAGTGGGTCACGACCAAAACTTGCCCGCCATCCGCCAAAGTCTTGAGCCGGCGCCCAACAGCATCCGCTGTGGCACCACCCACGCCGCGGTCGATTTCATCAAAGATCATCGTGGTCGATAGATCATCGCCCGCCAAACAGACCTTTAGTGCCAGCAAAAACCGTGACAATTCCCCGCCCGAGGCGATCTTGTTCAACGGCCCTGCTGGGGCGCCGGGGTTGGTGGCGACCTCGAATGCGATGGCGTCTATGCCCTCGGGGCCTTTCGGGGCCTCGGTCAAACGGGTGACGAATACGGCGCGCTCCATCTTGAGCGGGGCGAGTTCTGCGGCCATGGCCGCGTCCAGCCGCTTGGCAGCTTTTGCACGCAAGTCGGACAGGGTCATTGCGGCGGCGTCATAATCCGCGCCCGTGTCGGTCACGGCGCGACGAAGGGCTGCGATATCGCCCTCAGATGCGTCTAGGGCATCCAGCTTGGCACGCAAATTCGCCGCCAGAGCGGGTAATTCTTCGGGCGATACATCGTGTTTGCGGGCAAGCGCCCGTAGAGCAAAAAGACGCTCCTCAACGGTTTCCAACTCAAACGGATCGAAGGATAATTTATCAAGGCACGCCTCAACCCCGGCTTGTGCTTCACCCAGTTCGACCTGTGCGCGCCCCAATGCATCAAGGGCCGCATCCAGTGCACCCTCGGCCTTGTCCCGCGCCCCATCCAGCCAGCGTACCGCGTCGCTCATCCGGCCCTCGGCGCCGTTGAGGCCGATCGCCTCTAGGCCGTTTGTCACGTCCTCACGGATACGTTCAGCGCCCTGCATCATCCGGCGTCGGGCGTCGAGCGTATCGTCTTCGCCCGGTTGAGGGTCAAGCGCTTCTAGCTCGGCTGCTGCGTGACGCAGGTACTCTTCTTCTGCGCGAGTTTCGGCCAAAAGCGCCTCTGCCTTGCTCAACGCGGTTTGAGCGGCGGCATGGGCCCGCCAAGCGGTGCGAACCTTAGCGAGCAAGGCGGTAGAGCCCGCGAAACTGTCTAGCAACGTGCGGTGGCCACGTGTGTTCAACAGACCGCGGTCGTCATGCTGACCATGCAATTCCACCAGCGTTTCTGAAAGCGCACGCAGCACCTCGCCTGAACACCGACGGTCGTTGACCCAAGCTGTCTTTCGCCCATCGCGCGTATTGACGCGACGCATGATGACCGTGCCGTCTTCATCCGGCAGGCCCGCCTCTTGTAAAATCGCATGTGCCGCATGATCGGGGCCTAACGCAAACTCGGCCACGACCTCACCCTGATCGGCCCCGGCCCGAACAAGTTCCGCACGCCCGCGCCAGCCCAAAACAAACCCCAACGAGTCGAGCAAAATGGATTTACCCGCGCCGGTTTCACCGGTCAGAACATTCAGACCCGGCTGAAATGCCAGTTCCAAATGATCAATAATCAGCATGTTTCGGATATCGAGCGCGCGCAGCATTTATTCGAGCCTCGTGTCGGATGGGGTCAGGCCCACCCCCCGGTTACAACCACGCGCCACGAATTGTGCGGCGATAAATGTCGACCAACCAGCCGGTGCCGCGAGGTGCTGCATCCAGCCCTTGACCGGTCAACTGCTTGAAGGCGTCGTCATAGAAAGGCGAGCTTTGGAAGTTATAGCCAAGGATCGCGCCGGCGGTCTGTGCTTCATCCCGCAGGCCAAGGCTGAGGTAGGCCTCAACCAAGCGCATCAGGGCTTCGGGCGTGTGGCTCGTGGTCTCAAAGTCTTGGACGACGGCGCGAAAGCGATTGATGGCGGCAGGGTAGTGCCCACGCTTGAGGTAATAGCGCCCGATTTCCATCTCTTTGGCGGCAAGGTGGTCAAACGCTAGATCGAATTTTAGGATCGAAGAGCGCGCGTATTCTGAGCCGGGGTAGCGTTCGATCACGGTCCGCAAGGCTTGGAGTGCTTGGAACGTCAGGCCTTGGTCGCGGCCCACTTGGTCGATTTGATCATAGTAGGAGAGTGCGAGAAGGTACTGCGCGTAGGCCGCGTCTTCGTCTGCTGGGTAAAAGTCGATAAACCGTTGGGCGGCCGCACGAGAATTCTCATAGTCGCCATCGGTATGGTAAGAAAACGCGGCCATGATTAGGGCCCGCTTGGCCCAATCGGAATAGGGGTAAAGCCGCTCAACCTCATTGAACAGGCGCGCGGCCTCTTCTGGTTCATCGCTGGCCAACTGCACTTCGGCGCGCTGGAAAATTTCTTGGGGGCCAAGGCTTTGCAGCACTTCGGCATCTGTTGGACCCTGCGAACACGCCGACAAAAGCGCCACGAGGGCCGCGCTCAGCAGTATTGATTTCCCGCCTGTCATTCGATCATGGCCTCTTGCCCTGTCAGGTGCCGTTCCCTTGGTCGGGAACTTGTTAAGGGTCTAGCATAGGACGTGGAGGGACAAAAGTGGGATTGGGCGTTGGTCCGCGCTCAAACCGCAGCCAAATCCGACATGTGCAGGCCGGCGCCGGGCAGATTGTCGAGCTGCGTTTGTGAGCACGTTACAATGCGGTAGGCCAGTGGATCAGCAAATAGCGCGTGCAGCAACTTGTTGGTCAACGTGTGGCCCGCACGCACGCCCGTATAGCGCCCCAAAAGCGGGGCACCAGCCAGCGCCAGATCACCAAGCGCGTCGAGCATTTTGTGGCGCACGGCCTCATCCGCGTGACGCAAACCGCCGGGCGACAACACTTGGTCCCCATCCACAACCACCGCGTTGTCATAGGTTCCGCCAAGGGCAAGGCCGTTTTCGCGCATCATTTCAACATCGGCTTGGCGGCAAAATGTACGGCTATTTGCAAGTTCGCGCACAAAGGTACCGTTCGCCAGCACTAGACGTTTTTCTTGGTGGCCAATAGCGGCATCTGCGAAGTCGATGGAAAAGTCCATCTCCGTGGTTTTGGCGGGCGACAGGCTTGCGGTGCTGTTACCGTCTGTCACGCTGACTTGGCGCAAAACTTCGATGGCATGCACCGGCGCATCCAGCACCTGAAGGCCACGTTTCATGATTGCTTCTACAAAAAGGGCGGCTGAGCCGTCTAGGATAGGAACCTCTGGGCCGTCAATTTCAAGCAGTGCGTTGTGCACGCCGCAGCCCGCGAGTGCAGCCATGACATGTTCGACCGTGGACATCTCGATGCCGTCGGCGTTCACCAAGCGGGTGCAGAGGGGCGACTGGATCGCAGAATTGTAGCGCGCCGGGATCATCGCATCGCTGTCCGTAACGTCCGTCCGGCGGAACCAGATCCCGTAGGATGCTGAGGCTGGATGGATCGTCATGCGAACTGGGGCGCCCGAGTGAAGGCCAACGCCAGTAAAGCGGATCAGAGATTTAAGAGTTGTTTGCACGCGGTGCCCCAATAAACGCGAGGTTTGCCCCGCTGACATTTGACCATTTTGCTATCTGTTGCTGGTTTATGCCGCAATTAACGGTTTGTGACGCCCTGCAACATTGGCAAAACCCGTCGGCGGAAAATTGCCGCTCTGCGGCGTAATCGTATTTAAGTCGTTGATACAATAGAAAAGAAGCGACTGTTATCCACAGTCGCTTCTCAACAATTCGTTACGGGTTGACCTGGCGTTAATTGGCCTGCCGACGAAGGAATGCAGGGATTTCGATCCGGTCATCCTCGGGGTTATCGCCGATTGTCTCGCCGCGATGGGCTGCACCAGTGCTCTGTTGGCTGGGCCGCTGAGCGGTCATGGGCGGCTCTTCGGTGTGACCCGTCATGCGACCGATCAGACCACCGATCCCACCAAACCGTGCCTTCTCAGGCTCGGATGTTGGTGCGGGGGCACCACGGCGTTCACCGCGAACGACAGCTGCACGCAGCTGAGCCATTTGTTCAGGCGAAGGGCCGGGCGCTGCCATGCGGGGCTCCGCCACGTAGGCTTCGGGCTCGGGCTCTGCGAATGCGGCGGAACGTGTTGGTTCGGGCGCGGGCTGGTAGGCCGGGGGTGGCAGGTCGTCCGAGCTTAGAATGTTTTCAGGGTTGTCCTGATGATCATTCATTTCCATCGAGTCGAAAAAGCTTGGCTCTTGTGGCGCTGCTTGTGGTGCGGGTGCAGCCTCAGCCGGAGCAGCTTGCGCCGCAACTGGCTCTGGTTCGGTCACAGCTTCCACTGCGGCTTCGGCGCTGGCTGCTGAGATTGGCTCAGCCATGCGGCGACGGGGCAGGGGCATTTCAGAGCGGCTCTCAAGCGCATCGATGCCGGTCGCCACAACGCTCACGCGCATCACATTTTCCATCGATGGGTCCATAGTGGAGCCCACGATGATGTTCGCGTCTGGATCCACCTCTTCGCGGATGCGGTTGGCCGCCTCGTCCAGCTCGAACAGGGTCAGGTCGTAGCCGCCTGTGATGTTGATCAGAACGCCTTTGGCGCCACGCAACGAAATCTCGTCGAGGAGCGGGTTGGCGATGGCTTTCTCGGCTGCTTGTACGGCGCGATCTTCGCCCGTGGCCTCACCCGTGCCCATCATCGCTTTGCCCATTTCATCCATGACAGCGCGTACATCGGCGAAGTCGAGGTTGATCAGGCCGGGGCGCACCATCAGGTCGGTCACGCCTTTGACACCTTGGTACAGCACGTCATCCGCAAGGCTAAATGCCTCGGTGAAGGTTGTCTTTTCGTTGGCCAGACGGAATAGGTTTTGGTTCGGAATGATGATCAGCGTATCGACGACCTTTTGGAGAGCTTCGACGCCCTCTTCGGCCTGACGCATCCGCTTGCCGCCTTCGAACTGGAACGGCTTGGTAACGACGCCAACAGTCAAGACACCCAGTTCGCGCGCCGCCTGAGCGATGATAGGGGCCGCACCTGTGCCGGTGCCGCCGCCCATACCAGCGGTAATAAAGCACATGTGCGCGCCTGCCAGCTGGTCAACGATTTCTTCGATCGTTTCTTCAGCGGCGGATGCGCCCACGGCGGGGCGGGCGCCTGCACCCAAACCTTCGGTGACCTTAACGCCCATCTGAATGCGCGCCGAGGATTTGGAGTTTTGCAGAGCCTGCGCGTCGGTGTTCGCCACAACGAATTCAACGCCCTCCAGCTCCTTTTCGATCATGTTGTTGACCGCGTTGCCACCGGCTCCGCCAACACCAAAAACGGTGATGCGGGGTTTCAGCTCGGCCTCAGCGCCGGGCATGGAGAGGTTTAATGTCATTTGCTCTGTCCACCTGTTAATGCGATCGCCCTCGCTGCCTCGTCGGGGATCAACCTGTATTGCTGGCTTTAAAACTACCGAAACACACCACCATAGTCACCCAAAAAGTGCAAAATTGCCACAAAATGTAGGTAATTTTGCGGGGGCGTCGGCGGAGTCTTGCGGATCGGTCTATATCTGGGGGCTACCAGTTTTCCTTGAACCACCGCAGGGCGACCCGCAGGGAGCGGGTGTGGGCGCGTTCTGCGATCACGTCGAAATCCCACCATTCGTCTTGGGGATGGGCGGCTGTAACACTTAGCCCCACACAGGCCGAAAAAGCGGGTCCTGTGGCGGCTTGGGGCAGGCCCTGAATACGTAAAGGACGCCCCAGACGGATTTGATTGCCAAGGTATTTTGCTGCCAGACCATCCAGGCCGGGGATCTGGCTGCCGCCCCCCGTTAGGACTATGCGCTGACCGGGTAAATGGCGGAACCCTGCGTCGTCCAACACGGCGCGAACCTCTTCTAGGATCTCTTCGACGCGGGGTCTCATGACGCCGATCAGCTCGGCACGGGTGATTGTACGGCGGTCGTGTTCCCAATCGCCGGTGTTGCCCTCTAGCTCGATGATGTCGCGATCATCCATCCCGGTGGCAACCAACCCGCCAAAGCGTGTTTTGATTCGCTCGGCCGTCTGGCAGGGGATTTGCAGCCCACGTGAGATGTCGGATGAGATATGCTCACCCCCCATCCGAACGGTGTCACTATATATCATGTGTTTGCGCATGAAGATTGAGACCGAGGTTGAACCGGCACCCATGTCGATGCAGGCCGCGCCTAGCTCTTGTTCGTCTTCGACCAGCGATGATGTGCCCGCCATGTAGGAGGCCGACGCAAGGCCCGCGACCTCTAGGTCGCAGCGGTGGATGCAATGGATTAGGTTGTTCACGGTGTGCGCATCGACTGTCAGCATGTGCATGTCGACGTGCAGGGTGTTGCCGATCTGGCCGCGGGGGTCCGATAGGCCAGAGCGGTGATCGAGCGCAAAGTTTACGGGCTGCGCGTGCAGCACCATCCGGTCGTCGCCGATAGGGGGCGTTTCGCAGGCCGACAAAACGCGGCTAACATCACGCTCTTCTACGGCGCCGCCCTCAACCGATACTTTTCCCGCAAGCCCATAGCTGCGCGGACGACCGCCAGCGAAACAGGCAATCACATGATCAACACGCACATTGGCCATCTTCTGGGCGGCCTGCACGGCTGTGCGAATGGCGCGCTCGGTTTCAGGCAGGGTGTCGACCTCACCAAAGCGAACGCCGCGCGATTGTGTTGTGGCGGCTCCGATCACGCGGAACCGGGCTTGGCCCGCAAGCGCGTTCGATGTTTCGTCGGTTGAAGAAAGCGCCTCATCAAACCGCAGCACAAGACAGGCGGTCTTGAAGGTCCCGACATCCAGAATTGCGATGACACCCCGTTGCATTGCAGCTTGGCGCCCTTTGCGCATAGCCCGCTGTGCTTGGTAGAAATCGTTCATCCGTTGCCCCCCTCATTTGCCATTAGTTCAATATCTTTAATGCGACGCCATTCGGTCCGGGCTGCGGGACGCATCCGCAGGGTGGGCCGTTCAGCATTGCGGTAATCGATTGCCACGATGTCGCGGTTAAACACGTCTTGTGACGCATGCAGTGCCATTGCGCGATCAAGTGCGCGCTTTGGATTTTCGGTTGGCAGCATGATGCGGATGTCATCTTCTAGGACCACGTCCCAGCGGCGGGCGCCGATCCGTTGCAAGCCAACAAGACGGTCTGCTAATGGGCTGGCCGCGCGCAGTAGGCGCAGCGCCTCAGGGATGTGTTCCTCTGCGCCAAGGCCCGCGACTTGCGGCAGGTCCGGGCGGGCAGATGCGCTTGCGATGGCTTTGACGCGGTGTCCATCATTGGCCAACAATTCCACCGCCTCGCGGGAGCGCCAGACAACCGCTGGGCTGCGTTCGATGACGTCGATTGTCAGCAGCCCGCCGGGTTTGATCCGAACGTCAGCAGATTGGATCGGCCCCAATTCCTCAAGCAATTGTTTGAGTTCGTTAAGGTCGAGTGCAAATTGGCTGACCGGCAAGTCAATCGGCAGGACCTCTTGGATGTCGAGGCTCAACTCATCAGAGGCACCGTCAATTGACACGAGTGTGATCATGAATTCGGGGCGTTCTTCGACCGCGCGTCGGACCTCAGTCGCTTGATCAATCAAGCCTTCGAGCCGTGCGGTGTCGGCGACATACCAAAGTACGCTTCCGCCCAACAGGCAGATGGGAAGCCCGGTGCGGACCATCGCGCGAAACAGCGGGGTTAGCCAGAGCCGTTGCACGCGGTAGCGCCAGCGCGACGGCGCGGGGTCCGGCATTGCGGCCATGGCCGTACGGCGCAGGAAGTTCAGCGCGCGCATGACGCGTCCTCCACGATCCAACGGCACAGTTCACCAAATGAGATGCCTGCGTTTTGAGCCTGCTCAGGCGTTAGGGATGTGGGTGTCATGCCGGGCTGCGTGTTGGTTTCCAGCAGGATCAAGCCATCCAAGCCCTTGGTGTCGTCCCAGCGGAAATCGGTCCGTGTCACCCCCCGACAGCCCAAAGCGGCGTGCGCACGCAGGGCATAGGCTTCGCAAGCGGCGGTAATCTCGGGGGGGATGTTGGCGGGAATAACGTGCGACGACCCGCCGGCTTCGTATTTCGCGGCGTAATCATACCAGCCGTTGGTCACAATTTCGGTCACGCCAAGCGCGCGGTCGCCCATGACGGATGTCGTGAGTTC
>Ga0228624_1000920_pt1 | contig 13074 bp, 6 predicted proteins | sample 29DmetaG_FD_182744 | JGI IMG/M metagenome (GOLD analysis project Ga0228624, IMG submission 182744) | Seawater microbial communities from Monterey Bay, California, United States - 29D | ecosystem: Environmental > Aquatic > Marine > Coastal | place: USA: California | collected 2016-10-10 | reverse complement strand
AGATGGGCTATTGTTTAGTGATGAAGATGAAGATGAAGATGAAGATGAAGATGAAGATGAAGATGAAGATGAAGATGAAGATGAAGATGAAGATGAAGTTAACACTAAATCTGGTGGTTATAGTAAAATGAAAAAACGTTCAATATCTAAACAGAGTAAACAAACTGACTCAGACACTGTAAATAAAAAACTAATAAAAAAGAACGTTATACGCTTGAATACTAACCGAAGAGAACGATTTGACCCGTCATTATTCATAAAAAAAGATGATGGTTCATTCAATGCATATTCAAGGTCTTGTCCTTCGGTCGATGGTCGACAACCTATAATATTAACCGATGAAGAAAAACAATCAATTGATACAGAATACCGGGATGCATACAGTCATGCTATCCGTTATGGTTCTGACCCAAAGAAAAAATATTGGTATATATGCCCTAAATACTGGTGTATTAAGACAAACTCTCCTATTACCAAAGAACAGATCGATGAAGGACAATGTAATGATGAAGAAGGTAATGACAATTCAATAGAGTTGTACACCAAAGATCAACAAGTACCCGGATTTTTGAAAGAAGGAAACCATCCAAATAAATGTGTTCCTTGTTGTTTTGACAAATGGAATAAAACAAATAACGTTAAACGACGTAATGAATGTGGTATTTCAGAAAACGACACGGATGTACCAGTATATAGTAAAGACGATGCTATCCCAGCTAAACGAGTTCAGTATGAAGCTGCACCATTAATGGCTAATATTTTAGGCCCTGAAAAATTTCCATTAGATGAAAATAGAAGTGGTTTATTGCCAAATAGTATACGTATGTTGTTTAATTTGGATTATACAAAAAAATTACAGAAAAAGAACACTACTTTGTTACTACCTAATACATATGCTTTACTTCGTTATGGTGTTGAAATCAGTGGTAATCAATCATTTTTAGCATGTATGGCAAGTATTCATCAATTTATAACAAATGTGAAATCCAAATTAACATTGACTGAATTCAGAAATAAAATTATTGAAAGTATTACACGAGATGATTTTATAATGTATCAAAATGGTAATTTAATATCGGCTTTTCGTGGTAATAACAATGAAGTTGATAACTCTATTTTAAACATAAATGATGAAGAAAATAGTCAATACCACAAATTAGTTGATAAGTCTTTGCATAACTTCAAACAGTATCTGTCGGACCCAGATTCCTTTATTGACCACACTTACTTATGGGAAATATTTACCAAGAAAAAGGACGCTTCACAATTGTATCACCTTTTCCCTAATGGAATGAACCTAATTATATTTGAATTGAAACATCATGATATTACAGATAGTATAGATATAATATGCCCTGTTTCAACCACTGATTCTTTATTTGATAGTTCTAAATCTACATTTTTTGTTGTAAAACAAGGTAATTATTATGAACCTATTTATTTACAACAACACCATAAAAAACAAAATGTTATCAAACAATCTAATTTCTCTATAGACAATGTATCAACATTTGATGACAATTTACAAGGTGATGTAGAGAATGTAATTACATTATTACAGGGGATACAAACCCAAGAAACAAATATTTGTAGGTCAATTCCTTCTAAACCTGAGTACATTTATAAGAGTAATCTCTATGCTAATAAAATTGTTTCAAAATTGCTGAACACAGATTACTCGTTTGTAAAAAAACAGGTATCTAATTACCAAGGCAAAATAATTGCGTTACTCGTAAACAAAAATAATGATGGACAATCATATTATCTTCCTACTGCACCATCGTATAATATGCCTGGTATAGATACTATATTCATTGAATCATTAGACAACAGTTTTATTCATTCGTATACAGCTACAATGGATTATTTAAATGAACTCAAACAGTCTGACCCAACTATCTTATGTTCTCCTATGTTAAAAATGATTCAAGATAAAATGGTGATAGGCATTATTAGTGAAACAAATCAGGTTATTTTAGTAACGCCTGAGTTAAACGAAACCATTGAAGAGAACACGGAATATACTAATATTGGCACATTTAATGTTTCTAATGTAAGTAAACCAAGTGAATTCATTGATGTTGAATCCAAAACATCTTTAAATGTTGATGAACCTACAACAGGAACAATTATATCCAAAATGCAAATTGAGGATTTCTTCTATAAAAGTTTTCGCAGTATTTGTCGTACCAGATTAGCTGATTATAAGAATATTCAATATCTAAATAAAATAAAACAACACGTATCTAATTCTAATTTATACTACCAACTTAAACTTTCATACATAATTACACTATTACGGGAGTTAATTCAGCCTTTTGTTGACTTTAGTTTAGATGTAGACGATAACTCATATAAAATGCTTTCTGATATACAACATTTTCATTGCAATAAAAATACATCTGACCTTACATATTGTAGTATTGACAATGACATAGCTAAATTGTTAATTCCAAGCAAAAACTTAGTTAATGGAGAAGATGCCAACTTTCCTAATAATGAGACATATTATTATACAAAACTTGCGGATGAATTGGTTCGTAATAGCCGTATTCGTATGTATATGTTGTATCCAAGGGAATATACATTTACTGATTCGGTTGACTATGAGATCAATAATAATGAGCTATTTTTGTTACAGTCAAATATAAATAAAGAATACTTTGACACACTTAAACCTATTCACGAAACTGTAAATAATTATGTGAAATATACACAATATGATAGTGTACAACCTGTCCTTGATCAAACTCTACCTAAGGAATCTATATCTCTCTTCCAAATGAATGGTAAGAGGAACACACACGTTACATTGTAAAACTCAGATGGTGTAAAAAATATTGTTCACTAAGAAAACATTATTTTTTTTGATTGTGTATTGTATCGATTAGAATCCCATGTCATATTCGTCATCTTTGTTACAAACGTTACTATCAGTATTGTTCCTTATGATAGAGTCGATATTATTGTTTATTTCAATGCGGTTTAAACCACACGTATTCGTTGTATTTTCTAAACCCTCAAATAACTCTTTTATATCTTCTTCTTCTTTACGGTAATCACTAATCACATCATCTAAAGATGACATTTGGTCTACATCTAATATCAATTGTGATGTTCCTGTTCCAAATGACCCTGTTTGACCCATCATAACACTTGCCGACACACCACGCATATGGTCAAAATCGGCGTGTCTCGATGCCTGTAACAATACATCTGTTTGGACCTCAAATGTACACTTAGATATAGGGCCTATATCATCGCCTAATATTCCTGAACGGAATATTGGAACCAATTCAGTGTTTGATGTCATTCTATCGCATAACAAACTCAGGTGATGATAATTTATACTCACACCACTTGCAGACATCACCTCAATGATTTCGTCATGTATTAATTGTCGTGTTGCTTCTATTCCAAGTACATTGTGTACATCACGAATGTTATCTGATATAGTTCGATTAGCATCGATGTAATCTAATGATAATGTATCTATTAAGTTCGAACCACTTGAGCTCAACGTCCAGATATCTTTTGCTTTATACTCTCCATCATCTTGAACTATCATATTTGGTTTCTTTAATGGTTGAACGTTTTGTATTCCCGGAACTCCTCTTAGTACAATATTATGTAACATGTTATCTTGGAAGCTACGTAACATGTATATTTCGTCAGATTGGTCCAATGATTTTGGTATACAAGTCCCTTTTGTTTTGTCTTTTATTGTATTCATTCTAATACGGAATATAAGATTATCGTCGTTATAGTCAGAATAAATACACGTTACATTTGAACCAAAAACACTTTCAGATATTGCGTATTCTACGTCGTCCATAGTTATATTCTTATCCAACATTTGTTCTGCATCCATCGTCATGCGAATTATCCATTTTGATTTAGATGTTTCACATGCCGTGTTATTAATTCCTTCATCTGAAGAACACGCGAATACCATCTTTTCAAAGTCATAATATTGTTTTAACATTGGAATGTCTTCTATAATCTTTGTTGAATCATCGTTTGGGTCGAAACATATTTGAACCGAACTTACTACATTTATTAGTTTCGTATGGTCTAACATTTTCGAGTAATGAATACATTTATCTTGGTCGGCTTCTTCATTCGGTTTCAAAAACACTGTCATTGATTCATTTTTTGGGTTTTTTGTTAATCGTAAAATTTCTTCAATACGTGGGACTCCACGTGTAACATTAGATTTACTTGCTACACCCGCTAAATGAAACGTATTTAATGTTAATTGTGTTGTTGGTTCTCCAATAGATTGACCTGCTATTACACCTACCATCTCTCCAGGATGGACTACTGATTGCTTATATCTCAATACTATATTTTCTAATAATAATATCAACGCTGCCTTATGAAACCGCTTTTGTACTAATAACTTTTTTGGATTCAAATGATAGTAATACATTGTTTCAAATAGTTCGGTTGGTTTGCAAAATGTTATTTGATTTAACTGATTATAGTAAGACTCTATAAGTTGGAACGCTTCGAGCGGCGTTATATCAATTGTGGAATTACCTGTTATTTTTAATTGTTCTTGAATATTTGTGATCATATACGAAAATGCTATTGGCATTTTTATACGCGTTTCATTCTTATTTTTGAATACATTATCTATTAATCCTTTACGGGCATTAATCATTTTATATGTATACTGTCTACACGTTTCCTTCGTTTTTTCTATCTGACGCTTCATACGATTATGTGCATTTTTGCTATAGACATTTATTGTTTTCCCTTTCTCATCGTTTATTCCTACAATATCATACATTAGATAAATCTCTTCTATGCTCATTTCTGATAAACCTATATTTTGTGTTTCGATTCGTGTAGAATCAAACCCGTCGTCTCCATAACTGAATTGAATAATTTTTTGTTTGTTGTTGCGTACAGTCATATCATATTCTACTTTTAAATCTTCTAATCCTTTAATCAATCTGCGTTGTATGTAACCAGTTTGTGATGTCTTAACTGCTGTATCTATCAGACCAATGCGACCACCCATTGCGTGGAAGAACAATTCGGGGGCAGTCAGTCCAGATATGTATGAATTCTCTACAAATCCACGTGCGGATGGTGTATCGTCAAACTTATTATAATGAGGTAGTGTTCGGTTATTGAATCCATATGGTACTCTTTTACCATCAATACTTGATTGCCCCAATGAAGATATCATTTGAGATATGTTAATTAAAGTCCCTTTAGACCCAGAATTTACTATCATTAAGAACCTATTCGACTTACTAAGAGAGTCTCTACCAATCTTACCTGTCTTGTTAATAGCCTCATTAAGAATATTATTTACGTGTGTTTCAAATTGCATTCGATTGCTATTTGATGTATTGTTTTCAAATGTTCCTAATTTTACCTTTTCTATTAATGACTGGACTTCATTCTTTTGATCCCTGATTGTTTCCATTATCTTAGTTTGTGTTTTCTTATTTGCGATCAAATCACTTATTCCGACACTAAATGAACTTGTCTTCATGTATTCAGTTACGATGTTTTGTAAATCATCAATAAAATCTGATGCTGGTATACTTCCAAAGTCATTATTGATACGATGGATTATTCCTTTCGTCCCTGATTTGAAAATGGACTTTTCAATTTGACCACGAATGTATTTGCCATTTCTTATTTCTAATACATTGTTTGATGTACTCTTATCCTCGCATTCATTAAATAATGAATTATTATATTTTAATGTAATTGGAGCTAATATTTGACTTAATATATCAAAACTTGAAATTTTTCCTTTCTCAATGGAGTCATGAAATTTATCTAAGTTAACCTTTGGATACATCATTAGTAAGTTCATAGCATCACGGGGTGTTAATTTAATATCATTTCGCGTGAATCTGTAGCTACCTAACAATGAATCCTGGAATATACCTATTATAGGTGAACTTGACGCTGGACTTATTATCTGATACGGAATTGCGGCTAATTGCTTCAACTCAGTCTCTGCTAATATACTCTGTGGCATATGCATGTTCATTTCATCACCATCAAAATCTGCATTATATGGGGCGGTGTCCCCTACATTCATACGAAAAGTGTCACCTTTTTTCATTACCTTTACTATGTGACACATCATACTCATTCTGTGTAGACTTGGTTGTCTATTAAATAGGACGGCATCCCCGTCCATCATATGTCTATGAAGTGTATCTCCTAATTCTAATCTAACTGACCTACGATCAACATATCGCAATGAAATTTTTTCACCATTCCTTCTTTCTAATATACGTGACCCTGGATAAATGTCTGGTCCATTTTCTAATAGTTTTGACAAGAAGTCTTTATTTCGTTCGTTTACACGCACAGGTTTTGTGATATTTAATGCTATCTTCATTGGAACCCCTAATTGACGAATTGATAAATTTGGGTCACCGGTAATAACTGAACGCGCACTAAAATCAACACGTTTTCCCATTAAATTACCTCGAATTCTACCTTGTTTGCTATTTAATCTTCCTGTAATACAATTGTATGGGCGACCTGACCTCTGAGCTAACGGATCTGCTCCTTTTATTTTATTGTTTACTACCATTGCTATAAAATATTGTAAATTTTCCATCTCTTTTTCAATTACATTTGGTGATACATTATTTTCTATCTTTTCTTTCAGATCATTATTTGTACGAATTATATGTGTGTATATGTGGGTTAAATCATCTTCACTTCGTTGTTGTGCGTCATGTTTTACGGATGGTCTAACCGCAGGTGGGGGAACCGGTAGAACTTGGCATATCATCCATTCAGGACGTGACCATAACGGACTAAATCCCATGAATGAAATGTCATCATCAGGTATTCTACGGAAATTATTCAATAATACCTCAGGTGTTAATTGCTTAAATACTTTTACTCCTTCAGCCTCCCACTCACCGATTAGTGTTGCCATATCCACTAATTTGACATTATTTGGTTGTTTACATCCGCATCCATCATTTGTTGAATTACCGCATCTTTTTACTTTTGAACATTCTTTAAAAACGTAATCCCATCTGTCTGTCGAGTTCATGTTTATTACGTGTGAATGTTGTTCTTTATCAATTAATAAATGACTACAACGAAAGCATATCATTTGGCATATCTTTTTTATCTCTTTTATGTGCTGCATAAAGAACACTGGACGCGCTAACTCTATGTGACCAAAATATCCGGGTGTGTCAATATATGTGTGACCATCAGTTGGGCAAATTAATCCTGGTTCTAATACCCCCATTCGTGGATCAAATAAACCACCTATAACGGGTTTATTATTCTTATATGTTTCACTTGTTGTCACTTCTAATACTGACGATTTTCGTATTTCATCAGCAGACAGCATACTAAACTGAACACCAATTATTTTTGAAGCGGGTTTGAAATTATGTTGGTTCATTTTATTAGATTGCATATAACTACTATACTATATAAACCACATTTTTTATATTCAATTTTACGTATTCAGTAAAATTGAAATATAACCAGCACTATTTATGTATTACACCAATATAGATATCTATAAACATGACAACCAAAAACAATAGAGAAAGAAACAACACGACATATCATTCGGATTCAAGTGATTCTACTGTTGAATTTACCAGTTCAAATGAGGAAGATTATGATGTCTATCCTAAACGACGTCGTCGTGATACCAAACACAAACATAAACATACAAAAAATAAACATACAAAAAATAAACATGAAAGAAATGAATATAATAGCAGTGACATTGAAACAAGTGAAGAAGACAATGAAGAACTCGTTGAATCAAGTGTAGAAGGTGAAGACGACGATGAAGAACTCGATGAATCAAGTGAAGACGACGATGAAGAACTCGATGAATCAAGTGAAGACGACGATGAAGAACTCGATGAATCAAGTGAAGAAGACGATGAAGAACTCGATGAAGAACTCGATGAATCAAGTGAAGAACTCGATGAATCAAGTGAAGAAGACGATGAATCAAGTGAAGAAGACGATGAATCAAGTGACTATTACCGTCGTTATAAAAGACAAGCAAAACGTACATATGAAAGCGATGGGGATGATGATGAACTATATGGAAGTGATATTACACGTAAAGAGGTACAAGAATTAATCGCAGATTTATTTCCAAGTGAATATTTCAAGAAGAAACAAACTCTTCGCAATAATGAATCCAGGAAATCCAGAAATGAAGAGAGTCGTGAAAGAAGTAAGAGTGATGTGACAAAAAAAGTAAAAAACACACATGTAAATAATAAGGGACAAACAAATAAAAAGGTCAAGAAGGATAGGAAGGATAAAAAGGATAAAAAGGATAAAAAGGATAAAAAGGATAAAAAGGATAAAAAAGTTAAAAAAGTCAAGAAGGATAAAAAAGAAAGAAATAAATATGATGAATCTGATTCAGATGATAGTGAATACATATTGGATGATGACGACGACGAACTTCCTATGAACTTTGTTTTTCAGATAGGCGGTGGTCAGGATGAAGAAAGTGATAATGAATATAACGACGATGACGACGATGTTGATCTAAATAGCGATGACGAAGCAATGTTTATGAAAGAAAACTATGTTACTACCTCTGATAAGAAGAAAAAACAGAAAAAAAACACCGATGTAAAAAAATCGGATGAGGAAGTCGAAGTTATAACAGATGTTGAACAAGAATATTTAGACTTAGTTAGTACTAAGAAACATCTGGTAGAACAACTGTGTAAAGATAAGAAAAACAAGGTAATGAAGAAGATGCTTGTTACTATGAATGATTCGATTAAGAAACTTGTAAAAAAAGCCAGAACGCAAAATACTAAGACTTATCATTCCCTTATTCACACCGATAAAAAACAGTTAAACGAAGTCGAGTATTTTAAGAAAAAGTTGTCTAATAAAGAACAGTTACAGGCCATGCGTGAATTGAAGGAGATAAATAAGAGTACTATTAGTGATAAACCGTATAGGTTACGTTTATTAGATACAAAAATACCACCAAAATTCAAGACTATTGCATTACAGAAGTTGAGTATGTTAAAAAATATGGAACCCACTGATGGAGAATACTTCAAAATAAAGAATTGGGTTGATGCTTTTATGAAAATCCCATTTGGTATTTACAAACAACTTTCTATCAAAATGGAAGATGGACCTGATAAGTGTTATGAATTCATGAAAAACTCATATGATACTCTTGATAAATGTGTTTATGGGCTTAATGATGCTAAAATGCAAATCATGCAAATGGTTGGACAATGGATTTCAAATCCTTCTGCTATGGGTACCGCTATTGCTATTAAAGGACCTATGGGAACAGGCAAAACTACACTTGTTAAAGAGGGCATTAGTCAGATATTAGGCCGAGACTTTGATTTCATTGCATTAGGTGGGACCGGTGATGCAAGCTTCTTAGAAGGGCATTCATATACATATGAAGGAAGTGTATGGGGAAAAATAGTACAGATATTAATGAATAGCAAATGTATGAACCCTGTAATTTATTTCGATGAATTAGATAAAATTAGTGACACACCTAAGGGCGAGGAAATTACGGGAATTCTTACCCATCTAACTGATACTACGCAGAATAATCAGTTTCACGACAAATACTTCTCCGAGGTGGATTTCGATTTAAGTAAATGTTTATTCATCTTTAGTTACAATGATGAAAGTCGTGTAAACAATATATTAAAGGATAGAATGTATTGTATTCAAACTAAAGGTTATGACATTAACGAAAAAGTAACCATCGCACATAATTATTTACTTCCAAAGATTTGCGAACAAGTGAATTTTAATAAAGAAGATATTATTATCCCAGACGAAACTATTAAGTATATTGTATCTAAAGACCATTTAACGAAAAAAGAAAGTGGCGTCCGTAATTTAAAACGATGTTTGGAAATAATATATACTAAACTGAATTTATATCGCCTTATGAAGACCGAAACAAAGTTGTTCAATGAAGACTTACAAATTGAAGTACACTTTCCGATGACAATAACAGAAACTATTGTTGATAAGCTAATTCGAAACGACGAGAAACAAAACCAAAGTTTACTTGCTATGTATATCTAAACTCAATTCTCAATCCATTTGTCTATACAATTGTTATATGTGTATTTTTTTGTTATATGCAAATACAAAGTAAAAATGACTGGTAAATAACTTAAACTGTTTTGATTGTAGTTATACATATTTACTAATTGTAATCATAACATGGATAATAGTAAACCCCAATATGATATTGAAATAATGAATACCGTATCTAATTTATTAGAATCGCTACCAGAACACCATAGAAAAGGTAATTATACTACAATATTACAAAGCATTCGCAATTATATAAAAAATAATTGTAAACATGAATATATTAATGATTTTATTGACGTTGATATTGAAAAAACACATAAAATTGTATATTGTTGTAAGTGTTACACGACATACACTTGATTACACCACGAAGTAAAACAACTAAATTACAATTATCCTATTTCAGCATCGGATACTTTATTGTTACCACCTCGTGTTTGTAGCATTTTTTTTTGATTATTGTCTAAGCATAGACTACCTTTAGAATTTGTTAGACCTGAACCATTGCAATCTAATTTACCTTGTGCTGTTGCGTATATATCCAATGATTTATCAACGTTTTCTGGGTTACAAAATAGTCCGTCAAATCCATACACTTTTTTACAACCTTTTGTAATACCTTCAATTGAATGTCTATCATCAAAGTCGGTTGTCTTATCGTTATTTGTGTAACTTAATCTATCATTAAAAGCTTCCACAGGAGACGCATTTTTAGATATACTGTCATCTATGTATGGGGTGTATGCAGAACAAGGCATTGTTGTTGAAATAATTAATATCACTAATAGACCTAAAATTATAGGTAACATAATACGAGACTTCATAGTTGTATACATTGTTATGAGAAAACATTTTTTCTACATCACTAAATATTTTTAATTCAATCAATATAAATGGTAATCCTGTATTCAATGTATTAGAATGTCTACATTATCTGATAATGAACGTATTCATTTGAAGAGACTCATTAATGAATCTGAATGTGAAGATAACACCGGAAATATTCGTAGGTTAAAACATAGCACATTGATACGTGATGATGTTCGTAAAATAGACACGTTACAGCAGGCTAATATTGAATTAATGTTAGCTGATCCAAATGCGTTTGAAGAATTGTGTATTAACGAATGTCCGTTCCTGTATACGAATTATACTGACATTTTCAATAAGCTTATGAAAAGAGAGTTAGATTTCACTATAATGACAAAATTACTTGTTATTTTAAAGTTGATTGAAGATGAAAAAGTTGACCAACACGAAGGTTCAGTTATGTGTGGTAAAGTATTGAAAGAACTTTACATTGATAGTGCGACGAAACGTATGGATAAATTAGATGAAATACACAATACAGATACACCCTCACCTAATACAGGTAAGCAATTGTCGTGGAAGCAGTATAAAAATGATAAATTGTAAAACAATTTACAAAAACACTTAAATGTAATATATGTCATATTATTAGATACATAAATTATGAGTCAAGTTGCTGAAACGAACGTCAGAAATATTTGTAAAAAATTATTTAATCATACGACTGGAACAAATTACCATTTTGGCATATTAAAACTATATATTAATGACCCTGAATTAAAAAAAATATATCAACCACGCATCGAACAACACAATAATCAAGCTTTGAATGAGCGTTTTCCGGATTCGGGATTTGACCTTATAGTTCCGGATGATGTCGTATTTGATAAACCGTTCGAGACACAAATCATTGATTTCAAAGTCAAAGCAGAAATGCTTTACTATATTGTTGATAGAGAGCATTTTATGAATAGTGCGTTGTGTTTATACGCCCGTTCAAGTATTTGCAATGAACCTCTTATGTTAGCTAATCATACTGGTGTTATTGATTCAGGTTATCGTGGGAATATAAAAGGGGCTTTCCGTTGGTTAAAATTTGGACAGTCAAACAGTCATTTCGTTGAAAATGGGACCCGTCTCGTACAGATATGTCATCCAACATTATGTCCAATTTATGTAATTACTATGGAAGAAGATGAACTTGCGGATACTACACGAGGTAGTAATGGGTTTGGTTCTACAGGTAAAAAAGCATAAAGTGTAAATATTTGTATTCATTCATATCTAAAACATATGTATATATGAATGAATAAATCAATTGTAAAAAAATATAAGTCCGATAATATTCCTTATCTAAAGTTATACAAAGGCAATTATTTTACTAACAATAGACCGAAAAAACGAGGGCGTGTTGTCGTGTTTGATTTAGATGAAACATTAGGGTCGTTTCAAGAATTCCATACTTTATGGACTGCATTACAAGGGTTTCAAAAATCACATGACCCATTTCCATTTAATAGTGTGTTAGACTTGTATCCAGAATTTGTACGAACGCATATATATCCTATACTGGAGTATGTCTATCTTCAAAAGACGAATAATACGTGTAAAGGAATTTATTTATACACTAAAAATAAAAATTCTATTATTTGGATACAGTTGATGTGTAAGTATTTTCAGTATAAAATTAATGCGTTGAATGATTTTTTTGACAAAATTATATACGCTTTCAAAATGAACAATAATGAGATATGTGTACTCAATAATGGGGTCACTAAAACCCATTCTGATTTGATTAAATGTGTAATGTTACCAAGCACTACTGAAATATGCTTTATAGATAATACTTATTTTTCAAAAATGGACCACACATATGTTTATTACATACAACCTTCTTCGTATCACCATACATTAAGTAGTAATGATATTATTCATCGTTTTATTGTATCTAAATTACTTGATAGTTGGGATAACGTAAAAAAAGATATGCTTAATACCTACTTACAATTTCATTTTTTGCATAATGATAGCGTATTACCTATAGTTTATCGCATAGACAAAGAAGCTTGGGATAAAAAGGTAGCTGGAAAAATTATGTACCATGTAAAAGAATTCTTTTATCTGCAACAAATGTCAAAGAACACAAGAAAGAAGAAACAATCATTACACTTA
>Ga0228624_1000911_pt1 | contig 13180 bp, 13 predicted proteins | sample 29DmetaG_FD_182744 | JGI IMG/M metagenome (GOLD analysis project Ga0228624, IMG submission 182744) | Seawater microbial communities from Monterey Bay, California, United States - 29D | ecosystem: Environmental > Aquatic > Marine > Coastal | place: USA: California | collected 2016-10-10 | reverse complement strand
AAGCTTGATGGATGGTCGGAACAACTTTCAGAAAATGTAGAAGATTTCGACGAAATATTTGCCGAATTACACGACAAGTACAAATCTAAGGCGAAGATGGCCCCGGAAATAAAATTAATGTTCCAACTGGCTTCATCGGGCATTATGATACATATGACAAATACGATGTTCAAATCGGCTCTGCCTGGAATGGATGATATTATGAGACAAAATCCGGATTTAATGAGCCAGTTCACAAAAGCAGCGATGGGCTCCATGGAACAGAATGCGCCTGGGTTAAGTAATTTCATGAATGATTTTAGCAATCAAGGTGGCGCTCCCCCAAGACCTGGTGGTGGTAAAAGACCAAGAGAAACAAGTGTACCCTCATCGTCCCCACGTGAAATGCGCGACGAAATGAAGGGTCCTCGTACTGGAAATATCGATAGTTTGCTTGCAAACATGAATAATAAAAATATTGTAGTGGATAATGACAGCACCATTTCGGTAGATGAACTCAATAATCTTGCCTCTAATAAGAAAACAAGGGGGCGCCGAAAAAGTGATAAAAGTACAATTTCTTTAGCAATATAAAAATAAAAAGTCATCTGATATTATGAATGCGAGAGCAACTCATAGTTTGTCTTCCATCGGGAGTAACTGATCATATACTGTCATATTTATATTTCTCTTTTCCACTGTCGAAACACATTGAAAGTGTAAACAATAGTATCAAAAACTATAAACATGAAACTTTTCTTGAACTACTAGATAAATACACAATAAAGACTATCAATTATTTTATTTTACTTTTTTTTCTTTATGATAAATTTAACTCAGAAAAGCATAATTTAGATTATGATATAATGGATACATCTTATCATAGTCAATATCAAAACATTATAAGGTTGTTTGATGTATTATCATTAATAGAAGTTAGAAGGCTATATAACTTTATTTGTTGTAACGGTGGTTCGTCCGAAACGTATATTCACTAGGTTGTAAATCTTCTTAGTTTAAATGATATATTTTTACCAATAGTGCGGAGGATTTTTGCTGAACTATTCAAAATTTTTTGTTTTAATGTCTTGCAGTCAGAAGATGTAGATGGCGGAAGTCTTGATAAATATATATCAAGCACCGCAACAGAGTGTGTATCTGAAACATCAGACGCCTTATCAAAAGACTGTTTGTATTTCTCTTTTAATGTATTAAATTTATCACTACCACTACCACTACTACTACTATTTAAACTGGGTATGTATATTTCTTCCAGTTTGGAAAAATCCTGTATGTGATACTCTTCCTGTATGAGAGTTTTTGTCTTCGTACTATTTGAATTTGAAGAAGTCGCTTTCGAATTAATATAAAGTCTAGTCCCTCTTCCGAATAATATGTGAAGAATATTATCTATTGCTTGAACTTGAAGACTGTTTTTTATATTTTGTTTAATAGTCTTGTAATGTTTTGGGTGACCCGAACAGTATTCATAAAAATCACTCATGCTTTCTTTAGATGATGTTATTTTGGCAAATTCGACACTTAATACAGTGTCTGTTTTATATGAACCTTGTTCCTTTATAAAATCTTCGACGGCGCTTTCGGTAATTAAAAAGTTTTTGAAATATCTGACATCATGGTCTTCTATACTCAATTTGCGATTAATTTTTGACGCGTCGTAATAAATTAAGTTTTTATCACTATCAAACTTTCGTCGCACAATCCCTTTCGTATCACTTAAAGATCGGGGTTTTGTATATATGTTGGCTCGTCTTTCGTATAATTCACCTCGTATTATACCTCCAAAAGAAGCATGGGTTAGTTTTATATACAAGTTATCCCTCTCCTCGTTATCTATCAAAAAATATCCATTAGGCAAAGGCGTAACTGATAGTTTTTTTTTATTTACAGTTTGTTTTAACTTATTTTTAATGTAAAAGCGGTCTAATTGTTTCTTCGCGCGTTTGTCCAATTTGAAGTTAAGCGTACCGCTGCCATTTGCAAAATATAATGTGTATTTAGCACTCGTATTAAATTTGAAATCAAAAGTGCTTTTCGCAGTATTTTCATTATAAAATATCTTCAGTATATCACTTTCCAGCGAGCTGTAGTCGGGCTCTTTTTTACCAAGAAACAACCATTGAATAATATCAGTTGCAATAAGATGAAGTTTAACAACATTACTCTTTACAATTCCTCTTTTTCTTAATTCTTTTTCATATTTTTCTCCTTTTAGAGTATATATTTTGTCCACTTGCACATTATCAATAAAATCATCAAATCGATAGTTGTACTTTGTTTTAGTGTCTTTTTTTTGGAGAGCTGCAATTAAGGATTTGTTCAGGTATTCGATACTAGAAGAAAATATCTTTTTTGATGAGTTTTTTTTTTCATAAAACTGTAAAGATATTTTGTTGTCTGGGTCGACTAAGAAAACCACCTTTGTTGCATCCCTTTTGTCGCGTATGCGGGCAAGTAATCTTTTGATAGAGCCGTCCAGTTTCTCCAAATAATCCTTCTCCGTTTTTATTCTTTTATCGCCCGACTTTACAATGCAAGGTAGAAAATGAACATTATCGTCTAGTCCTCGACAGTCTCGTTGTCCTTCAACTTCTTGAAGGATTGTTTGAAAATGAGAAATACTTCGGTTCCCTGGCGGCGGCGGGGGTGGTGGTTGAAACAAAACAGATGATACAGCTCTGAACTCCTTTTCTATTTCGGATTGAGTAAAGAAACTATTTAAGTTACTTATTGCTGCGTTTGTATTGCTTTCGAAAAAGGTTGGTAATATTACCAAATTACTCGGGTTTTTGATTAGATTTACGAAACTCGTGCATGAATCATCAGTCGGACCTTTAAATAGTAAATTTCTAGCAAACTTAATTATATCTCCGCTTTCGTTGACAGGACCGTCTAAAATACTTCTTTTCAATTCATGTGTTTCAAGTGAATAGCGCGTTGCATAATATTCGAGTTGTTCTCTATTCTTATCTTCTGGTAAATCGCATAACTTACTTAAAACCATATAATCATATAACGGGCAAGGTACTGTTTCTATTCGAATATTTCTTGTTTCTGTGATGGTTCCTAAAGTACCAAAAGTACTTGACATAATTTCATTATACTATACATGTATAAAATTATATAAAATTCTCTTTGAATAACGATTTGTTGATAAACTGATCTTCTTGTTTACTCATTTTATTTGAACACTTTTGTTTTCTAGCTCTTTTCAAAATGTCGATTGCATTATTAATATCTTTTGCAGTGATCTGCTTGTTTTCTTTAGTTGGGCTTATTTTACATTTTTCCGGTATGATGCAAAATTTACTGCTGTCATTCAAAAGATAGTCTGCAAAAAGAATGAATATCAATGTCAATGTAAGAGATATCACAATATCACGTGTTCCCATCCATAAGATTGCAAACACAAGAACTTGACGTCCAAGCGTATATTTAACATAATCTTCCTGACTTTCACTAAGCTGTAATGTAACATATTTAGAACCGATGTTCACTGTCAACATAACAATACCAGCAAAAAACTTACTGGTATTCAATGCCTTTATATTCTCATTCATGGTATGGTAAAAAGTTTTTTTATTTTCAGAACGTTTTTTCATTACTAGCAGTATACTTACAATATATATATAATAAAATAAGTGTTGAAGGCATTTTTTTTATCTCTTATTTTATTAAGTAAATGAGTAGTTTAGCATTTTCTGCAAGCCCCATAGACTTTCAAAAAAATGAAAGTCTTGACCATAAAATTAATAAAGAAAGACAAAACAAACTCAGTAAAGGTATTTTGCAAAAAATGGTAATGAACCCGGAGAAAGAACCTGTAGATGACGATGTTGCTAATATTCATAACAATTTGAACAATTCGCTAAAAGAAGACAATGAAGAAGTTTTAGCTAATTTTTATTCACACGAAATGAAGGACGACATTAGTAAACAAGTTACACAAGTCGAGTCGTCGCAAGACTTGTACAATAATGAATCTTTATCCAAAGATTATCTTATTAGCAATAACCTAAACCTAAACTCCGTAAACAGCTCTGGTTCATTATTGTCCGGTTTGGATTCGCGAGAAGAACTCCTGAGTAAATTGAATTACATTATCAATTTGTTCGAAGAAGAGCGTGAAATTAAAACTAACAAAAAAAATGAAGAAGTGGTATTGTATTGCTTTCTTGGAATATTTGTTATATACGTATTAGACTCATTTGTTTCAATCGGCAAATATAAAAGATAACTTACTTTCTTTGGAGTACAATAATTCCTCGTCCAGAAAACTTATCGTGATGATGTTTTAAACGTTCTATTTCAGTTAGCCCGCACTCTTGGGCTATATATAAGAGCTTTTCTATAGTATGATAATTATACTCTTTTCTTATATTTTTTTTATTGCTCCCTTGTTTAATGGTTTCGTTCAGGAAAAAGCGATGTTCGTCAATCGTTTCTATTTTATTTCGATAGGAATAATTCTTCTCCACATAGTTTTCACTGTTTGTAGTTTGAATGCCAACTTTCAACTGTTCCACAGTATCATAAACATCGATATATACCAACCCCTTATTCGTTATCCACTTTGAAATATTATAAAACAAACCATAGACGGCGTTGTCGCAGTAGACCTCGCAGTCTATCAACGAAATCATCGTAAACGAGTTTTCGTCGAATATATACGAATTAGTGTCGTAATTATCTACATGCTTGTATGTATGTGATGGATAATTGTACTCGCAGAATAGTATAATAGGTTTAGATTTTGATACAGTAACCGTTTCCACATTTTCACGCAAAAGCTCATTAACGTGTCCTCCATGTTTTACTCCAATACAGAGATGTTTATTATATACTGTCCCAATGTCTTGTAAAAGCACTTTACAAAAATTCTCATAATATTCTTTATCAAAAAACAATTCATCTAGTAAAAATGTGTAAAAATCCTCGTGGTTCATATTGTCTTTTGGATTTTTGTATTTTGTGTCAAACCCTTCAGATTTTTCGTGATTGGTCAATGAAAAATACACATACATAGAGCCAAAAATCAAGGTGATTAAAAATAAATACATATAAATTATGCATTTATTTTTATTTTTTCGCTTAAGCGACTTAATTTATCTGTTACATACTGTATGACTGATTAATATTACATGACTGATATTGTACTTATCGCTGATACAAGAGAAAAGTTCAAAACTGATACATTTTCAAATTATAAAAAAAAAGATGTTGGTAAAAACCTTCAAAATGCAATATACTACAACAGAAAAGAAGAAGCATTTTTCTGGACAGCTGAAATGTTGTGCTCTGATATGCTATTAGAGTTATGGGACACTTATTTTGTTCTTATGAGCAAATATATTCACATATACAACCCCAAATTACCGCTATATATCATGAAAAAATACGAAGAGTTTCGTTCGATTATTAGCAATGATGATAACATACTGAATGTAAGAAACGACTTTAAAATTAGAGTCATTTTCTTTTCAATTACAACAGTACTCTGCGACTCGCAAAAGTTGACAACACTTCACGATTTGAGGTATAACTTTGTTTTCAAAATTGAAACTCTTTATGATAATTTAAAAGCACCTAACATCGAATACGTAAATCTTGTTTATAAGAACGGTGACCCGAAGGAATACCTTGTTCCATTTAACGAGTTTATGTATCATTTAACTGAGACAAGAAATAAGGTTGATATTGTTTATTGGATTAATTGGATAATTGAGTATGACGCTCTGTGCCGTAAGAAAAAAAAAGAGGTCCTGTGTGAAACTAGAAGTATTTATAGAAACTCGCGGAAAATACTTGAAGGAAATGTAATCTGGATTATATGGGATGCCATTTTAAAAACATCTTTAAAGGTAGTTAATAATAAAATACAATCCATCGTTCAAAGTATTTTTCAATTATTTGCCACGAGATATGCTTTGTCAGTAAACAAAAAAAGATTATATATGATTAATCACGCAATCGAAATAATATTACTACACAAAGATATCAAATGCAATACTCCAGTCGTGTCCAAAACAAGTATTTTTGATAATCTCGAAAAAAACATATCCGTCATATTCGAACAAATTAAGGAGAAAGAAGTTGTCGTTAATTCTGAAGCTCCTAAAAACGAAACTAAAATGGATATATATAAAAATATTTATATGACATTGTGAATATAAAATATATAATTTTATATAATATACGATACATGAAAGATACGATCAAAAATACTGTGAGTGAAGTATATGGTCGTTCAATATCTACACTAAATGACAATAGTGATATCTTAGACACAATCTCCAGAAAAATAAACACAGTCCCAGTTAACAACATGGCAAATAGTTTTGTAAATAATAATTCTAACACGATAACAAAAAGCATGAACGCGGCATCAAAAGGTTCATCTTTGTCTGCATCAGCTTCATCATATGATTACAACCAAAAAAGCAGAGGTTCTGGTTTATGGGTTTTGGTCGTACTTTTTTTAATTGTTGTGGTATGCGGACTGATATGGTTTTTTAAAGACAACATAACCAAAATGATAAATGATATGAAAAATGGCAAAAATAAAGAAAAAGACGAAGAAGATGACAAAGTCAAGGATGGCGAAGAAAGCGACGATGAAAAGGATGATGATGAGGTCAAGGAAAGCGACAATGAGGAAAATCGGAAACAACCAGAAGACAAAGAGCAATCTAAAAAAAACGAAGGGACCGCATACGTCAAAGACACTCCAGATATGTCAAAAGGCGAAACAGAACAAGAGAAAAGGAACCGAGGTGTAAATGAAAAAGAATTACTGCAAAACTATTCACCAAGTCAGATCATTGGTGAAAATGGTGGTTATTGTTTTATCGGCAGCGATGATAACATGCGACACTGTGTCAAGGCGTACAAAGGTGATATATGCAGTTCTGGTGATATATACAGTCGTATTGACAAATGTTTAGTCCCTTCTTTGAGAATATCGCCGTAATTCATTGGCCATCACAACTTTTCTATATATTTTACAGACTTGTCTAAAAATAAAAGCGTTCCATCTCCACGAATTCCAGAATTAGTCGCCCTCTTAATTTTGGTTTTCACACTATTTTCATCACATACTTTTGTCTCTTGTAAGCTTTGTAGTCGAGAATTATTTACTCCTCTGCGAACGCGCGATATGGTTGAAAACTGCGTCTTTTTGTTTTCAGTTGATGTTCCAGAATACGACAGAACTTGAGCTTTTCGACGCATTTTATATTGTTCATATGATGTAGTATCAAACTTTATTTGCTCAGCTCTTCTCCGACCTGTAGTATCAGGCTTAACAACATCGTCTCCGGTTTCTCTTGTTTTGAGAACCCGTAGTCTCTGAAGTGCAAATAAAGGCGCGCTAGGATCCGTTAACATATCAGTCTCATTTGCAACCAATGTTTCATCGTATTCTAGTCCATTTAAATTAACCTCGGCAAATGATGTGCTGTACGTCATATACAAGAAGACACTATAATATTATTTTTAATGTTATAATATTATATCACTTCAACCTTAGGTACCTGCTGTTTTTCAGGTAGACTAAATGTTTCCTGAAAGTTATGGTGACAATTATGCGTTTCAGGACTTCTGTGTTTCAAACAAACTGTTGTGTCACAATACGAACATTTAAGAAGAATTACCGTTTTTTTTTTACAAAATTGACATTTTTTGGTCTTTTTGCAAATGTCAGAGGCTGTCGTTGTATTGGTTGTTGTGTTTTCCATTTGTGATAGGGTTGACTTTAAAATTTACATATTATTTTATTTCAATTTTCTTTCAAGCGCGACAATCCATGATCCGTTGAAGTGGTAACAATATCATCGCCTTCAAATAGCTCGTTTTTTATATCCTCCATCGTGGCATTGACACCCAGTTTTTTCTCAACACTACTAGAGTCTTCGGTTCCGACAAGTTCTCCCTTTTCATTGATTGTCTGGGTCAAACGATTCCCAGTTTCACTTGCTTTCTTCATATTATTTGAAATGGCCTCCAACTTGGCCCCCTTTACTCTAGTTTCAAAGTGAGTTCTGGCCTCCGTTTCATTTCGGTCCTTTTCATGCATAAGTTGGTTCAGTTCCTTTTCCAAATACTCTACGCGTCCTGTTTTGTACGCATCTGGATGGAACGGGACCCACAGTCCAACTGGACCAACATACACATCATGATTTGGATCAACTTGTCTCAACATCTTACACCTTAATTCTGCTTCTTCTTGAGTAGGAAATACACCGCGTACTTTCAAACCCCTTACACATGTTTGGAAGTTATGCATTTTAGAATATTCTGCAGTGATTTCATCGCCTTTTTTATCAATAAATGTGTCAAAATCATCCGAAACACTACTCTTCAATGCTTTTTCTTCTGCTAATGAAAACTCTTTCAGGTCATTCATAAGTTTGTCGGTATCAATCTCGTACTTGTATGAGACGTAGTTTGCGAACTTTGTTAAGTTTTCTGCATTTTTAATAAAATTATACTGTTCTACGAATTTTTCGAACATGAACTTATCCTTAGACTTAATCACTTTTTCAGGCGATATAAAAGAAAGACATGCAAATTTTTGTTCGGCAAGTGGTTTGTCCTCATCTAACAAGTCAATTACTTCTTCTTTCGACATTATAACTAATCTATAGTGTAGCTTTTTATATTTTTTTTCTATTTATATATTATAAATAATGCAACTCAACGTCCGGGAAGTTTTAAAGAAGGTTATCAAATATTTAGTGGAAGGTCTTATGGTGGCGATTGCATGTTACGCAATTCCTAAAGCAGGATCTCTTAAGATTGATGAGGTGGGAATGATCGCTCTTGTTGCTGCTGCAACTTTCTCGGTTCTCGACACCTACATCCCGTCGATGGGTGAGAGCGCCAGAACAGGCGCAGGTTTCGGTATAGGCGCAAATCTAGTAGGTTTCCCGAAACCATTTTAAGATGAAGTAAAATCCCTTAAATAATCACTGAAAATAAATGAAAATATTTGAATAGTAAAAAGACAAGCTGTGGCAAATCTATAGGCTGTTCAAATGTTTTATCATAGTGTTGGAATAAAATCCCAATCAAGCTCGTCGCATATTTTTCGCCATATTTGATCTTGTTCTATTTTTTTCTGTTCTTTGAGCATTGGAAAATGGGGTAAATACTCATGTTCTCCTAAAAGTTCACACAACTTGTAGAGCGTATAGTAGTAATTCAAAAAGTTCACTCTATCAGTGGGGCAATATTTAGCATATGGTGTCTGAATATCGACAAACAAATTACATAAGGTTTCTTCTAATTGCTGGCTCATAATTGGTGGCTTTATTCCTAATTTGTCTTTAATGTAAGTAATGTGTTCATAATATTTATTATATCCTAGCTTTTTCAGTATTTCCTTTGTTCTTTTACTCGTTAACGTCATTATTGAAATGCGCTCTTTTTTAATCTGGTTCTTAATGTTTTGTATAATTTCAATCGGAATATCGGTTGTTTCTTTGGCTTGAAACTGTGCTAATATTTCTTTGAAATGGTTAATTCTTCTGTACGCATAAAATGATATTTCTTTAGGCGGTTCTTTATAAGCCGGTTTGTCATTATGAATAAGATATTTGGTGATAGAAAAACATTTGTTACATATGAGGATACCATCATATGTTGACTTTATGAGTTCGCCTTCATTACATTCGCCACAAATAGAAGTATCTGGTATATCATTTTTGGCTATTTCAATATAAAGCTCATAATTATTTGACTTTAGGTATTTTTCGATATTTCCATTACACTTACTGTAAATGGCGAAATCTTCTTTTTTACGCTTATTGAAGAAGTTATCCAGTTTTTTTTTAGGATTTTTGTTATTTTCAATACCTTGCTTCATTTCAAAATAACCAAACAGGTTATCAGAATTAGAAAGAAAGTAATTGTTTATCTTCTTCTGCTTTTGTTTCATCTTTTTTTCGAGAACAACTATTTCATTTTTGTATTCTATAGTATCTTCATTGTGAGATAACTTATTCATGTAATCTTTTAGTATTTGAATTTCTTTAGTGCAATTCTCTATACACGAGATTTCATTCTCAAATCCTTTTATTTTATTAGAGAACAGTTTGTCTAGTGTATAGTTTTCGTCCATATAACAATTTTTATGTAGTTTTTTTAAATATAAAATAAAAAATATAATCAAATGAACAAGATAAAACTATGTAATGAAGATATAAATAAGAAAGATTTGAGCAAAATTTTATTTATTTTTAACGCAATAGAAGATGGTTGGAGCGTTAGAAAAAGGGAGAACAGTTACATATTTTCAAAGCAGAGATGCAAAGAAAAACAAGTCTTATCGGAAGATTTTTTGAATAAGTTTCTCATGAAATATTTTAATTTAAACTAGTAAAAACTATTTTTTTTTCTTTACCTATAGTATAAAAAAGAATCATGGGTGGAGGTTTAATGCAATTAGTAGCTTACGGCGCACAAGATGTTTACCTTACCGGTAATCCTCAAATCACTTTCTGGAAGGTCACTTACAGGAGACACACTAACTTCGCGATGGAGTCCATTGAGCAAACTTTCAACGGACAGGCCGATTTCGGCCGCAGAGTAACCTGCACCGTTTCGAGAAATGGTGATCTTGCTTACAGAACTTACTTACAGGTCACTCTTCCTGAGATTGGTCAAAGTCTCAGTGACGGCGATGTTTACGCTCGCTGGCTCGATTTCCCGGGTCACCAGCTCATTGAGAATGTTGAGGTTGAGATTGGTGGTCAAAGAATTGAGAAACAATATGGCGACTGGATGCATCTCTGGTGCCAGCTCACCATGGACAAGAACCAAGAGGCTGGTTACAACAAGATGGTTGGCAATACTACCCAACTTACATTTGTCACCGACCCATCGTTCGCTGATGTTGATGGACCGTGCGACTCGTCGGCTCCGAGACAGGTTTGCGCCCCGAGAAAGGCTCTTCCGGAGACCACTCTCTACGTTCCGCTCCAATTCTGGTTCTGCCAGAACCCGGGCCTTGCTCTTCCGCTTATTGCCCTTCAATACCACGAGGTTAAGATCAACCTTGACCTTCGCGCCATTGATGAGTGCCTCTTCGCGGTTAGTTCCTTAGAGGCTGATAGTGGCGACGTAAAGGTTTCGACCGCTTACGCTCAGTCGCTTGTTTCGGCTTCGCTCTATGTTGACTACGTATACCTTGACACCGATGAGAGGCGTCGTATGGCCCAGAACCCGCACGAGTACCTTATCGAACAACTTCAATACACTGGTGCTGAGTCGGTTGGTTCCTCGTCGAACAAAGTCAGACTTAACTTCAACCACCCGTGCAAAGAGCTTGTATGGGTGGTCCAACCGGACGCTAACGTTGACTACTGCGCCTCGCTCACCGGCGGACAAATCCTCTACAAGGCGCTTGGTGCTCAGCCGTTCAACTACACCGATGCTGTTGATGCTCTTCCTAACTCTATTAAGGCGTTCGGTGGCCCGACTGGCGTCGAGGGCGAGGATGCTTTCATTAGCAGCCAGCTCTTCGAGACCGCGGGTGCTGCTGATGTTACCACCAGCGCTGTCACCGACGGTGCCTATGCCGGCGCGTGGGCTGGTGGCAACAACCAATCGTCGATTTCGGATGCGGGCACTTTCGTCCTCGCCGAGACCTCGCTCGACATGCACTGCTGGGGCGAGAACCCGGTCGTTACTGCCAAGCTGCAGCTTAACGGACAGGATCGCTTCTCGGAGCGTGAGGGCACCTACTTCGACCAAGTTCAACCGTGGCAGCACCACTCGCGCTCTCCGGACACCGGCGTCAACGTTTACTCGTTCGCCCTTCGCCCCGAGGAGCACCAGCCGTCGGGCACCTGCAACATGTCGCGCATTGACAACGCCACTCTTCAGCTCGTTCTCTCGAACGCATGTGTTGAGGGCACCAACACCGCCAAGGTGCGCGTCTACGCCAGAAACTACAATGTTCTTAGAATTATGAGTGGTATGGGCGGACTTGCATATTCCAACTAAGTTCCCCGTTAGTAGCACCCATTCCTAACATTCGCAGTAAAATTCAAAATATCTAAAAAATAGGTTGATTGTTAAGTATGTTCATTAATATTCAAAAAAATAATAATGAACAAAGATTTTTCACATTTATAAAAAAAAATTGAATTAAGTTTACTGGAAAAATACTATGTATACAAAAAATGGATATCCAACATCCAGCTTACGGAGACGTCAAGTTCAATAAATGGCTACCAGTTATGGCGCACAAGACGAACAGTGTGACAAAAGAACATGAAATTATTGAATTCCCTTTGTATGAAATCTTGTTTATTGAAAATGAAGATCCAGGGTTTATTATTCGGAATAAAAAAACAAAAAAAATTAAGACGACTGTCAACGATGAATATCATTTGTGGGATGGTGAAAAAGTTACCTCTTATAGAAAGACCCACGTCGCATTACCATCCGCATTTCCAAACACCCCTTCTCTAGAATCAATCAATCATATAGACGATAATCGCAAAAACAATCATATTTGTAATTTAAGATGGTTTTCCAAAAGCGAAAGTGGTATTAAAGCACAAAAGAAATCAGTAAACGAAAGTAACAAAAATGGTGGCAGAAATGGTCGTTATACGATTGTGAAACAACCAGACCCACAAGACAAAAATAACCGAGCAAAATCAACCACGATTGGTCTATTTCGTAGTGTAGACAAATGTGCCAAATTTATCATTGAAAATGTAGTTCAAAAAGACAATAAACCGGTATTAAAAACAGTGGCGTCAAAAATCAGAAGAGCGATTAAAACCCCCGAATATAAGGCATATGGATATTACTTCGACGCTTATGAGATTGAAGTTGAAAATGAAGAATGGAAGTATCATCCTAAATATACAGAAAATGAATTCTCGTCACACGGAAGAGCCAGAAATCGTTATGGACATATTGCTCAACAAAATAAAAGTGGCTCTCGTTATAAACAGATATGCATACATGGAAAACCAAAAAGCATCCACCGCCTAATTTGGGAAACATTTATGGGCGAAATCCCCGAAAATCTAGAAGTCATGCACGACGACGAAGCCCCAAGTAATGAAGACAATAGTTATCGAAATTGGTTGTGTGATTTGACACTGGGAACACATTCGCAAAATATGGTATCATTTCACGAAAGTAAAAAATCAGATTATTT
>Ga0228624_1000901_pt1 | contig 13313 bp, 13 predicted proteins | sample 29DmetaG_FD_182744 | JGI IMG/M metagenome (GOLD analysis project Ga0228624, IMG submission 182744) | Seawater microbial communities from Monterey Bay, California, United States - 29D | ecosystem: Environmental > Aquatic > Marine > Coastal | place: USA: California | collected 2016-10-10 | reverse complement strand
ATATTTATTAGGTTTTAATTTAAATTAAATATACTTAAATTAAAACTATTTATTGATTAACTTATTTTTTGCCACGTGATTTACGAGCGGGCTTGCGAGAGGATTTGCGAGCGGATTTGCGGACGGCGCTGCGAGCGGATTTACTTAATCTATTGGATCTGTTTGAACGTCTGCGTTCTGCTGAGCGTTTACCTTTTTGTAATCTGTCAACAAGTGCTTTTTTAGCTTTAGGAGACATACGGCGGCGACGAGTGGGTTTGTGGGCGCATTGTGAACCATCATCTAAACCGGGGAAATCGTAACGTATAGGACTGCGTTTGTATTTGCTGCTTCTTACGACTGGTTTGTTAGCTCCACACATGTCTCTACCTTTAGCAATAGCGCGATCGACAGGATCAGAGTGTCTCATTTTGTAGTATTTGTCCATGGCTCTTTTAGCTTGTGATTTAGTCATGCGAGTTCTTTTGCCACGTTTGGCTTGAACTTGTGTTTTGAATTTTTTTGGGCTTAAACCTTTTGTAATACGTAATACAGTTTTACCGCGACTGCGAGTCCATCTTGCTTTTACGCCGTTTTTAAATGTTACTACAGTTCCGGGTTTTGGGCTTGCTTTTCTTGGGGATTTTCTTGGGGATTTTCTTGGGGATTTTATTGGGCTTGCTTTTCTTGGGGATTTTCTTGGGGATTTTCTTTTAGGAGATTTTGAACGTGCTTTTCCACGAGCACCGGCATCTTGCCAATATTCGAACATATATATTATACGCGGAAAATATTTCTTTATAGATAATTAAAATTAAACTCTAAAAATAAAATTTATAGATTTTAATGTATTACAATTTAGCGTCTGCCTCTACCACGTGATTTACGGCCTGATTTTCTTTTAGGTGAAGCTTTACGGCCTGATTTACGGCCTGATTTTCTTTTAGGTGAAACTTTACCACGTGATTTACGTCCTGATTTTCTTTTAGGTGAAGCTTTTCTGCCTTTACGTCCTGATTTTCTTTTAGGTGAAGCTTTTCTACCTTTACGACCAGATTTACGGCCAGATTTACGAACAGATTTACGGCCAGATTTACGGCCAGATTTACGACCAGATTTACGGCCTTTTCCTTTACGACGTGCCCCAGCAACTTGTTCTTCGACTACATCTTCCTCGTTAACTTCTTCAACGACTTCAACATGTTCATCATTTACTGGGGGAGCGCGGGCAGCTCTGGCGGCAGCAACTTTTTGGGCGGCGGCCGCGGCACCAGCTGATACAGCAGCACCTGCTTTAGCACTTCCTTGGCGGGCAAGAACCATTCCTTTAGTTCCAGCTTGGCGAGCAACAACAGCGCCTTTTCTTGCTGCGGCGACAGCCCCGGCTCTGGCTTTTTGAGCAGCGGCTTGGGCAAGAGGACTGGCGCGAGCATGAGCAGCAACAGCTCCAGCTTTAGCTTTTTGAGCTGCAACCTGGGCTCCAACTTTAGCTTTTTGAGCTGCAACCTGGGCTCCAACTTTGGCTTTTTGAGCTGCAACTATGGCACCAGCTTTGGCTTTTTTGGCTACAGCGGCTGCAAGTGGGCTGGCACGGGCTTTTGCGACAGCAGCACCAGCTCTGGCTTTTTGAGCGGCAACTGCGGCGGCTTTAGAAGCGCTTACTCTTGCTCTTCCGGCAGCGGCTTTCATTTTGGCGAGAGTGCCCATTTTCACGGCACCACCTTTTTGACTTTTTCTGATTAATCTGTCGCATTTACGACGTTTGGCAGCAAGCGCTTTTCTGCCTTTGGCAAGTGCCGCAAGCTGTGCTGCTGATGCTTTGGAGCGGCGTTTAGCTCCTCCGTCTTGTGATTGTACACTGAACATTATATATATATATATAAGATAAAATTGAATCACTAATTCAGTTTTTAATTCTTATTAAAATTCTAATTAAATTTACAATTAATATAACATTTATTTTTTTTTAATCTTTGCTTTTGAGTTCTTTCACCCATAAGTTTACATTTAGACCTACATATTATAAAACTATCTTTATCAGAAGACTTCTTTTTTTCTCTACTTTCTTGTAACTTCTTTCTACCTCTTTCAAGCGCTTTTAATTGTTTGGGTGTAGGTGTTCTTTTCTTTTTTCCACCGACTTGATTATTATACGAGAACATTTATATATATAGATTTTACAAATAAATTTGATTAAAAGTTATTTGTTTTCTTTTTAACAAAAATGTAACTATGGGTTGTGGATACTCAAAATGCTCTTGTGAAGAAACTAAACTTAGAATGACTTCTATGGAAAATACACCAACATTTGATCTTCCCAGAAAATCTATGAAATGTAAAGTTATTAAAGTATATGATGGTGATACTATTTGGGTAGCTGTAATTCTTCATGGTAAAACTATTAAATTTAATTGTAGAATGCTGGGATATGACTCGCCTGAAATGAAACCTTTACTTAAAGTTGAAAATAGAGAAGATATTATTACTAAAGCCAAACAGGCAAAAGAGTTTCTCTCTGATCTAATTTTAAACAAGATAGTGGATGTTAAGTTTTCAGGATTTGACAAATATGGACGAGCCTTGACAACTATATATATCAATGACCCAGATAGCACTCGTATATTATGTGCTAATAAAATGGATGTAAATACTCTTATGATTAGAAAAGGTCATGGATACAGCTACATGGGCGGGAAAAAAAGGTAATTTAAACTATTTCATTGGCTTGATTATTTAATATCATTATTTCAGTGTCCTTACATAATTTTTTTACGATATCTTTATCTTCATTCTCATAATTATCTCTAAATGAATCCATATATGTATTTGAACCTGATTCATAGTGCTTATTAATAATTCCATATGCCTTGTTAGTCATATTTTCTATTGTTGTTTTTTTATCTTTAAATTCCCAATTTTTTCCATTAAAAATTTGGGCAAGTTGCATCTTTTTATTAGGTATTTTAACATTAAGATTTTCTTTGTGTTGATTATCAAAGTGAATTGCTTTTAATAAATTAGGTATACAATTCATTGGTCCTTTATTTATCAGGGACTTTACGTAAGAATCTTTTATATATTCTATTTTTTCTTTTCCAAATGGCTGAACTATTATATTTTGAGTGTATGAATAGGTATTGCCTTTCTCCTTAAGTAAGGTCTCTATTTGTGTTTTAAGCTCTTTAATAATCTCATTTTGACTCGCAATTATGATGTCTTTCTGTACATCACTACTATCAGTTAGATTTGAGTGACTCATATTACAACTATTTCTGGAAGTATGCTGAACAAGGTATCTTCTCTCTTTAAAGGTTTTACCACAATTCTTGCATACAATTTGCAATTTTGGCTCTGAGCGTATTTGAGCGTATTTGAGCGTATTTTCAGCGTATTCTTGTAATGTGCCAGCGTATTTGGGCGTATTTGAGCGTATTTTTGTAATGTCTTTTTTAGTATTAGATTTAACTATAAACTTAATTGTATTATATGAGTTTACACCATATATCTTATCATAAATTTCACTTATAGGAATATCTTTAATAATAGCTTGGCATGGTATTTTTCGTAACAAATGTTTTTTAAAATAACTTTTGTTATTACTAGAGTAACCACAGCGCTCGCAATTATAAGTTACCATATACTTAACATTAGATAATAATTCTTTAATATGTTACAAAAAAATAACATTTGTAATATTTGTCTAACCTCCTTTGTAATATTTGTAATATTTGTAATATTCATTATAAAATACCTACTTTAAATGTTAAATTTTTGTAACAATTCATTAACTTTAAATGTTACAAATTTGTAATATTAGAGAGGGGGGGGGGTTTTTTTCTAAACTCTAAAACTTTTTCTGAAAATGAAAACAGAGTGTACTTTTTTTTAACAATGTGTTCTGTGAATGTCATAAATATGTGAGTTTACACCATAGATTTCTTTCAAATAATATGGTAACATCCTTATGTAAAATCCAGAACTAACTTTTAATTTAATAGGTAAAATTACTAAATGTATCATATCTATTGAAGTAGATATACCTACAAATTCATTCCAACAATTTTGAATTTCATCAACTCTAAAGGTAGATTTATGGGATTGGTTTATTTTAGACAGTCTAGCGTCAATATTTGATTTGTAACTATTGAAATTTATTGTTTGAAGATCTCCAAACTCTTTTTCCAACACAGTCACCTTCTTTTTAGGCAAATTGGTTAGATTCATATTCCGCTCTTTAGTCCATTGATGCAGTGACTGTCTTTTTCCATCAATAGTTAATTTTATAGCAGAGAAAGGATGAAAATGTTGTTCATCATATTGACAAATTTCATTAATATATGATTTATACACCTCCATTCTGCTAAAAGTATTTTGCGAATGATTATAACTGAGTATTCTTCCCATTATATCGTCTGTATCAGTTTTAATATCAAAAACTAATTTAAATTCATACGTTTTATTATTAGTTAGATAGGTGCTCATTAATTTAGTTTTTTCATCGGTTAATGCTCTTGTTAATCCTCTTGCCATAGGATCTAATTTTCCACAGATAGCTACTTTAGAAGCATTTTGTTCTTGTTTGATTCGGTTTGATAACTCTGCGGTAGTTTCACCCACTCTTTTGTAAACTAATAGTTCCATTTTTTAATTAAATACAAATTAAGATAACATTATCAAATTTTAATTTATATTAGGTCTGTAGTATAAATTTCGCTTCTTATTCATTTCGTTATCATGAATAATTTTAGATACTATTTCGTCATGACATTTACCTTTTAAAAATGATTCTATAAAATATATCGAATAAACACCACATTCTGTATTTTTAAACTGGAATCTGGTATCGTTATAGAATGGTCTGAATGATTTCATTGCTACAATATTATATTGTTTATTTTGACCAATGCTTATATCATCTTCAAGGGTTACTATATTTTTTTTTACATCAACAATTTTATTCATTGTCTTTTGGTCAATCTTTATATCTTGTCCATTAAATGAACCAAAACCTAAAAGCATATTTTTAACAAAAAGTTTTCCATCAACAATTTTAATTTTATTTTTACCAATAACTGTAAATGTTCTTGCTACAGTATGATTATCGCTCATACGATTTATATCTATTTTACCTTCTTTAATCAACATATTACCTTGATTAAATATTCTTTCCATCAATATTTGAATATTATTATTAGGTTTAACACCATAAGAACAAAAGAAGTATGAACCGCCAGTATTTACATCAATAAATAACGATACCCAATGGGAACCTTTCATATGATGGGGATCTAAATTAAATACTACACCAATTCTTTTTTTGCCTTGCTTTAATAATTTTTCCAGATTAAAATTACATAATTCATTATTTACGCAATAATATTTATTAAATCTTTTATCAAAATCTATAGGTGTAGGACCTATAAATTTAAAATCTGGATGTTTTTCTTCATATTGTCGCATAACTTTTCTAATATCTACAGTTGATAACCATGTAGTTTTATTATTATTCCAATTAGCTGGTTTTTCAGGTCTGAATTTTTTTTCGATTGTAGCTTTACCCAGAATATTAATTATATCCTGATTTTTTATCATACAATAATCTTCTGAACACTTACTTAAATTCCCTATATTTCTTTTGATATCAATCCATAGTTGTTTTCTAGATTCAATTGTAAATTCACTGGGAATATGTATTACATTTCCAGTTTCTCTTTGTAAATATTTAGCAATTTTAATAAGGTCTTCATTACTAAAACAAGTAAATAAATTATTGTTTTTTGGTGAACAATATGAACCACTGCTCATTTAATTTATAATGATATATTTTTTAATATCTAATATTAAAAATTATCTTGTATTAGGTGGTCTATAATTACCATAAATACTATAATTGACTCTATGGTTGGAATCATATTCCCCTTGATATCTATTATTATAATATCCTTGACTATTATAATATCCAACATTAGTAACTACATTATTATGTCTTCTCGAGGAATTATATATTCCTGCTTTTACTTTAATTGTTTTCAAAGTGCATAAAAGACAATTAATATCATTAGTACCCTTTGTTTTAGCCCATTCATTTATACAATTCGTATGATAACAAGCTCTACATTGTTTATTTTTACAAATAATTTTATCACTTTTATCACTTTTGTCCTTAAGATTTATTCGTTCAAGACATATTGGGCACGTTTTGTTTGTTTTTTTCTTTTTAGGAACAATATTTACTACTTGCTGATTATATTGTTGATTTTCTTCTGTATTATTAGAATTGTTATCTGTAATATTAATTATATTAATTATTTCATCTATAGGTAAATCAGAGTAAGTTTGATTATTTATTCTTGAGTTTTGTCTTCTGTTTCTTAAATTAAAACTATTATGTCTTTGTCTTTGTCTTTGTCTTGGTATTGTTTCTATATTTTCATCTTGGTATTGATAAATACCATTTGAACTACTATAATCTTCTATAGGATGAATTTGATTATTATTATTTTTATTTAGAAAACAGAGGATTAATTTGGATAAACACCCCATTAAAGTTTATATAGGTTACTAAAAAAATTTTAATTTTCATGGATTTTAGTGATAGTTCCGATCCCTTTTGTATTTCCTTCTCTAAAAACAATCTGACTATCAATTTCTATAAATTCCGGTTTAAATTTAAATCTGAAGGTTACGTTAGCTTTATCTCCTGTTCTTGCCAACTCTTTATCCATTTTACTTATAGACGCTGTTTGTCTAACACTACCACAATGAATTACTGGTTCATAGTTTAATTTAATTGTAGTAGGATGATGTAAAATAGTAACATCCGCATCAAATGAACGTATTGAGTTAGGCTTACCAATTAATATATGTCCTCTTTTAATGTGATTTCTTTTAAGAGCGTTCTTCCTAGGGTTATTAACTTTTACATTAATACAGCCACATTGTCCACTATATAAGGTTTCGATTTCTGTTCTAAAGTTATCATGTATGGATTTTACAATAACTTCAACATATTTACCATTAAATGGACCAATATTCATTTTTTGTCCCTTGTTGACTACACCATCTTGCACTATACCCGATAATATGATTCCTATACCATCTAATTTAAAAACGTCGTCTATTTTAAATAATGGATTTTTATTTTCGCTATTTCCAATATCCTTATATTTATTTAAATTAAACATAAAATTTCTTAGTAAGTTGATATTTTTACCATCTACATTCGATACTTCGAAAACAGGTATTTTATTACTTTCCAACATAGTATTCATATTTATTTTATTAGCATTACTATTATTTACAAATAGGAGTTCTTTTTTACCAGCAAGAGGATGATTAAATATAGCGGCCAATCTGTTTTTTATTTTAGTTAATTTGTGTTCTGTAGCTATATCTAATTTTGTAATCACAATAAAAATGGGTAATTTCAATACGATAGCAAGAGTAAGATGCTCTTTTGTCATTCCTATAATACCTCTATCTGCTCCTATAGTTACCATCGCATAATCGACGTAACTACCATTTAATCCAGTAAGCGTTGTTTTAAGATATTTTTCATGGCCGGCAAGATCAATAAAACCAAAAATTTTATCTTCAGTTTCCATGTAATGTTGAGTAATTGATGATGTTCTTCCAGTAGATTCTTCATGAGGGTGTTTAAGGATTATTTTTCTTGCTTTACCTCTACCATCATCGAGTGTTTTGTTAGCAATAACACTAATAGTTGTTGTTTTTGCTGAATCAACATTACCTATAGATGCTATACGTATTTCGGGTTTCATTATAATCTAATTTTATTTAATCAACTTATCTATATATAAAAATATGTTTACCTTAATTATAATCAAGACATGAGTAATATAACAATACATGATAAGCAATTTAAAAAATTTATTGATTCAGATGTAATCGAAAAAAAGGTAACTTATATTGCTAATTTAATTAATAATGATTATTCTGGTAAAAAACCAGTAATTCTTTGTGTATTAAAAGGTTCTTTTATGTTTTTTTCCGATCTTATAAAAAAACTTAATATTGACTGTTCGGTAAGCTTTATTCAACTTAAATCATATGAAAATACGTCTTCAACAGGAGAAGTTAAAGAAATGATTGGTCTTAATGATAGTATAAAAGACAAAGATGTTATAATTATTGAAGATATTGTAGATACAGGAACCACTTATAATTTTTTATTGAATTATCTTAGTAAATATACTCCTTCTAGTTTGAAAATTGCGACGTTATTTTTCAAAAGTTCGATCTATCTTAAAAAATTTAAAAATCTACCTGATTATTTTGCATTTGATATACCTGACAAATTTATTGTAGGTTATGGATTAGACTATAATCAATTAGGTAGAAATTATAGTGAAATTTATGAATTAGTCAATGAGGAATAAATTATACGATTATCTGAAATTATATAAATAAGAGTGTTTTTATTATATAAATGTTTCCAATCTTTAAAGCACTTATAGTTATTTAGTATTACAACACATTCACATCCAATAAAATTTTCAGTATCTACTTCTGCTAGCTTGTGAAATTCACCTAATATATTAAGTTTAAAAATTAATTCATCCACTTCATTATCTTCACTGAAAATGATGATATCTTGATTGTGAACTAGTATAAATTTTAATACTTCTATTATACAACTGTTTTCAGTCTTTCTGTGCAGTTTATTCAGTAATTCTATTTTATAATTATTAGATGTTTTGGTAATATCTAACATATTATTTATCTTGTTCTCTGATTCCAAAAATCTTATCACTAATTCAAATAAATTACTATGAATATATATATTACTTAGATCGATATCAAAATACTTTTCTCTCATCATATATTGGTCCTCTTCGATAATTTTGCTATAAATAAATTCCATATAATCTTCATTTTTAACTATATTAAATAAGAATAATTTATTAAGATATTTATTTGTTTTATATTTTATGTTGGTAGTATTATTAACTTCTTCCTCTTCAAGCAGAGTAACTACTAATGTTTTTGATGATATAATATCTGAGAGTTCAGTGTTAGATAAATTTTCTAATTCAAAAGTTGTAATAATAAGATATTTTGAATTAGTGTAATCATTATCATTATCAATTGAAATATTCTTATTTTCAAGATAACTTTGTAACATAATATCTGTTTTGGACGAATAAAATGCTATAGTATTACTTTTCGTTTTTACTGATTTATTATTAGGTAAATATACGAATTCGTCGATCAATTGAGAAAATAATGTTTCTGAATTAGTTATAGTATTATTTGACCAATCAATGACTAATTTGTTTTTAGGTTTATCTCCATTAATAATATAATTTTTATATGTTTTACAAGTTATATCATAACCAATACTTTTAATATTAATGCTTATGGACTCGTTTTTCTCTAGTATAATTTTGGGAGAATAGTCAATATTTAAATTTTCATCAATATAAAACTCACAAAGTGATATATATGTATGACTATTATCCCCTAATATGAGTAAATGGTCTTCTATGATAAAAATATCTTTTACAGTTTTAATATTTATTTTGAATAATGAACTTATATTAAGTGGTTTCAAAGTTTCGGAGTCAATTGTAATTAGTTTATATAGTTTATCATTGAAATTACAAAATTCAATTTTATGAGTTATTAATGCTATATAAATATTATTGTATTTTACGAATTTAGATACAAATGTAAAATTTTTAAGATAATCAGGTGTAGTATATTCTAATATTTTTACCAAAGAATTATCTTTTATACTATTTATTACAAGTGGGCATAATTCATTTACAATAAGCACTTTACTATTTTTATGATTTAAACATGAAAAACTATTTATTTTTGAATCACTTATCGTATTATTTACACCATCGTTAGTAATAGTAAAGTTATCATCGAACTTCTTCAAATCAATACAATTAGTATCTTTCATTATTTTATAATGAGTAGTTTTGTCATATACCAAATTTTTATATTGGCTAATTTTTTTTAATATGTCATCGTTATCTTTAAAATCACCATCATTGCTTTTTGACACTTGTAATTTATTAATATAATGTAAAATTATCCTTCTATATTGCTTTGAGCAAAATTGTGAATCAATTAGCGAATTAGCGTATTTCAAACTATCTGATATGTTGTTTAATTTTACATTTACTAAAATTTTTAAATACTGTAAATGAAAGTTACTTATTTCATTATTTGTAAACATAGTTTCATTTTCTTTAACTTCTAAATCTTTTATAATATCATAACATAGAGTGTATTTCTCATTTAATAAATTAATTTTAGCTAAAAAATAGATTGCTTCTCTTTTATTTGGAATAAGTGATATACAATTATTAAAATATTCTTTGGCTTTTTTATAATTTTCGCAATGGTAAAAGCTTAGACCAAAAAAATAATTTACTAACCATTTTTCACTTTTGTCCATATCTTCATTAATATAAGTGGTAATATTACGGTCTGTTATACTATTATTAGTCTTAAGTGTTTCTGCGAAAAGGACTATTTGATTATCACGAACAAAATTATCAATATAACTTAGTAATTCCTCTCTTGTAAAATTATTAGTATTCGTAAAATTACTAAAAGTTTCATTAACTGAAATTTCATTAAATTTTAATATTTCAATATTTATATCGTTTTTAATAAGATAATATGGTAAATAAAACAACTTAAAATAACTATATTTATCATATATTTCTTTGATATAAATAGGTTTTTCGATATTCTCGAGGGTTATATCAGCAAAATTTCCATCTAATTCATAATTTGATTCAATATAAAACAACGGTAAGTCATTATCATATTCTTTTGACAAAGTAGAAATAATATTATTAGTTATTTTTATGTCTCTATGTTGAATTGAATTATTTATAAATTTTTTGAAATCAACTTCTTCATTAGTATTATTAAAAGTATAGATAATCTTAGGAAGAAGTTCTATTAATTCAAGTTTTTTAAGAAAATCAGGCAAGATTTCTAATGTAGGTTTCTTGTCATGTATTAATATACATATATTGCATTGGCGCATCTTAGTATATATTTAATTAAATACTTTAAATAATTATAAAAGTGTATATTAAATGTCTAATCCAAATATAGATAAAAGCTACGTAGGATTACGAAAAATTTATAAAGAGCTTACTGAAGCAGGTTATTATAAGCATGGTCATATAATTAAATATGATGAGATAAAAAGTGATCTAAATGCAATCAATTTATTAGTTCATAAAACATATTTGATATTAAAAAGTTCAAAATCTAAAGATCATAAAATTAAGAGTTTAGCAAGTCTTATTGATCCATATGGCAAACCTTTAGTTAATGAAGCTGTAGCTCAGATAATTATAGAAAGGCATAGTGGTAAACTGGTTGATTTTTTTGATAATATTTATGATTCCGTAACTGAAATAAACCAAGACGGTGGATATAATCGTGAAAAACACTTTGAGGACAATTTGGTGGCCAGCACAGCTAATGACGCTAAAGATGCTGTTATAGATAATTTAAGCAACGCTGCGGGAAATGTAAAACATAGAGTTTTAGAACTGGGAGACGGCGTAAAAACTAAAATAACAGAGGGATTTCAAAAATCATATGTAGGTAAAAAAATTGATAAAAAATATACCGATGCCCGAGATATAGTAAAGGATGTATATAAGTCACCACTAATTACTAGATTAGAAGAATTCCTACAGATAGAAGATTTTCTTGATGTAGTTGACAAGCTACAACTTAAAATGACATTTCCTAAACTTTCTGTGGATTTAAGAATAACAACAATATTAATTAATGCTGTTAAATTTGGAATTTTAAAAGGACCTTATATTGCTTATAGAATATCAAACTATATTTTTAACTGGGTATTTTTCCCACTTTATATGTTAGAAAACATTCCATTAGTTGGAATTTTTTTTGAAATTCCATTAGATATTACAGCGTTTATAATTGATAATTCTGATATATTCGTAACTCCTATGGTAAAAATTTTACCACTTGGTATGGATGCTGTTCTAAAAGTTGGAGGACTTGTTCCAGGAGTAGGTGCTGCTGTAAATGCTGCAAAGATTCCCTTGGCTCTGATTAGAACACCTATTGAATTTTTTTTGGAAAACGGAGCTGATGTAATAGGAATGTTTCTTAATATTGAACGCAAGCAATTTGGATTAGCTTATATAAGTGCTCTGGAAATATTTCCTGTTCTTCCTCCTTTAATGGATACAGTTATGACTAACTTATATATAATTAATAAATGGACGAGTAGAGGTGAAAGTTTTACAGAGTTTATAAGCGACGTGGCCAATGCGAGTGATATAATATCGGAACCTTACATAATGGATCCTACCGTAATTGTAAGACCTAAATATGTATGGGATGAAGTAATATATCCTAATAAAGAAGAGATCCCTGTTATTAGGTCAATTCCTTTTGATGAAATTTCGACAGTAATTACTGTTGTTAAATCTACGGCAATAGGAACTTATAATGCATTAGATTCATTTAGAAAACAATTTATTTAATAAATATATAAAGACACTAATATATATTTATTAAGATGTCAGATAAAGTAGATTATAGTAATGAATTAACGGAAATAGTAGTTGGACTAAAGGATAGTCTTGATAAATGTATTACACTGATTACAAAAATATCTGGTGAAAATAGTAATCTTAAGGAATCCAATGTCACTCTAAATACTAAACTGGATGAACTTACACAAGAGATGGCAAATTATACAAAAGTGTCATTTGTATCTAATTTAAGTAAACAAATTAGTGATAAAGACTATCAAATTGTAACTCTTAAAAAAAAATTATGTAAATTAGAAAATGACAATTCGGAGTTAGTAAAAGAAAAAGAAAAAATAAAAATAACACCAAACGATGATATACTCATTGAAGTAGGAGAAAATATGTCAGATAAATCAACTATTATTACTAAACCCGAAAGTGATGTTTCACAAGTAACGCAATTTATTGATTCATTAAATAATAAGTTAGAAACTGAAAATAAAATAGGTGAAAGACAGGATATAACTGAAGATGGTCAAAGTGATGATGAAGAAGAGGAAGTTGAAGAAGACCAAGAAAGTGATGACGAAGAAGATGAAGTTGAAGAAGACCAAGAAAGTGACGATGCGAGTGATGGTGAGGAAGTTGAAGAAGACCAAGAAAGTGATGACGAAGAGGATGTTGAAGAAGACCAAGAAAGTGACGATGCGAGTGATGGCGAGGAAGTTGAAGAAGACCAAGAAAGTGATGACGAAGAAGAGGATGTTGAAGAAGACCAAGAAAGTGACGATGCGAGTGATGGCGAGGAAGTTGAATTCG
>Ga0228624_1000892_pt1 | contig 13396 bp, 24 predicted proteins | sample 29DmetaG_FD_182744 | JGI IMG/M metagenome (GOLD analysis project Ga0228624, IMG submission 182744) | Seawater microbial communities from Monterey Bay, California, United States - 29D | ecosystem: Environmental > Aquatic > Marine > Coastal | place: USA: California | collected 2016-10-10 | reverse complement strand
TATCATCTTTAATCTTTTTTATAATCACCAACTTTGGAGTTTGGTTAGGTGGTTATCCAAAAACAATAGAAGGGTTTTTACTTTGTTATACAATGGCAATACCTTTCTTTATAAACTCTATATTAGGAAATTTATTTTTCAGTTATCTATTAAAGTATTCATTTAGATATTCTGAAAAGAAACTTATGCTCGGTTCGTCTATCGGTTAGGACCTCAGGTTTTCATCCTGGTAAGAGGGGTTCGATTCCCCTACCGAGTACAACTATTGTTCATTGAAATATTGTTTAATTAAATAAAAATAAAATTATGGAAACACTTTATATTGTAATAGGTGCATTCTCATCCATTTTTATATTCCTTTTGGGATATGCGGTGAGTGGTGTGTTTAATGGAAAAAAAAGAGTAGATGAACTTGAGAAGTTCATTGATGTAACAGATGATAGAGTTACAGAAGTAGATAGAGAAAGAAACTTTTGGAAAGAAGATACTTACGCAACTCTTGAACGCTTAAACGAAGAAGATGATAATATAAAAAAATTATTAGATTCAAGATTAGATAGATTAGAAAGTAGAATTATAGGTATGATTCCACCTACCAACGAAGAGTTGATGAAGCGAATCGAGAAAATAGAAGAAGAATCTTACAGATTAAGAATGAATATGTAAGATATTAAATTGAACAATAGTTAGGAGAAGTGTCAGAGTGGTCGAATGTGCTTGACTTGAAATCAAGTGTACTGCAAGGTACCGGGGGTTCGAATCCCTCCTTCTCCGCAAAAGGGGAATTAGCTCAGTTGGCTAGAGCACTACGCTTGCACCGTAGGGGTCATCGGTTCGAATCCGATATTCTCCACAATGGTGGTATCACCACTAATTAATAATAATAATAAAAACATGAGTAAATTAAAAGAAAAGTTTGGTAAATACTTTCAATTCAAAAATACCACAAATGGAACTGATTACTTTTTAAGAGGATTGGCACTAATATTATTCATCATTCCAATAGGAATATGTATAGGAATAGGAATCGCATTACTTCCATCTAATCCAGCAATCGCAGGATTATTAGTTGGGTTAGGTGTATTGGGTGTTATACCAATGATATGGTTTTCACTAGCAACTACTTACAAAAGAATCAATGCATTCTTTCCTGGTAAAGCTGGATGGTTAGTAGCAATAACAATTTTATATTCTTTTATCTTAGAAGCATTTAATCCTCAGAATGCATTAAATATGTTGGATACACCAGCACCAACTTTACCTAATGGAGATTACATTACTTATTTAGTATTAGCAATACCTTCATTGATTTGGAGTTTATATTTACTATTTGGTAATTCAAAGGTTAAAAAACATATTGGTTAATGAATAAGGTATTCTTATTTATATTACTTTTAACTTCTTCCTTACTTAGTTCACAAAACTTTGTTGGGGAGAATTTTAGGTTATCAACGGATAGTGGTAACGTAGTAATTACATTTGAGGACCAAAATTCTGATGGAACTTATATTGGTGGTGTACTAACTAAATCATTTGGAAAACTTACAATTACAAAAAAAGAATTCCAAACTAAGTTTATTCCTAATCTAAAAAAGATTAGTGGTAAAAAAGATTATGAGATAGTAGAAGGTTCATATCGATTAGATAAATACTCGTTTGATACAGAGAGTGTATTTATACAAGTAGGTAATAAGATAGGTTCTATTACAACAAAAGAAATTAAAAAGTTAAGAAAACTATAAAACTAAGCCTTTGTAGCTCAGCTGGCTAGAGCATCTCATTTGTAATGAGAATGTCGTGGGTTCGAGTCCCTCCAAAGGCTCAATAATAATTTAAACAAAGTAAATGAAAGATAAGATAGTATTTCTTTTATCGGTAGGTATAATCGTTTTACTTGGAATGTTAATAATAGGAGATTTTATTATTTCTTTAAAAGAAAACAGACCAGTAGATGAATCAATTATACATTTGATACAAATATCAATTACAGGTATAATAGGAATATTAGGAACTTATTTTGGAATGAAAAACAAAAACAAATAAATTATGGCAAATCCAATAGTATGTCTTGAAGCAATCAACAAAGTAAAATCCTCAGTTCAAGGGAATGACCCAAGAACTTGGATGAAAGCCTGTGCAATAGAAACCTTGTTAAAAGGTAAAAGTGGTAAACATTTTAAAAATTGTTTAATAGGTAAAATGGAATCTACTGCTCAACATATCGAAAACCCTGCAGGTTATGCAGATGAATTGTATAATAAGATTAAGGGAGCGTGTAGTTAAATAAAAATGGTATTTCCTTCATATAAAAGACCGATAGAATATATTAATAAGAAACCTTTTCTTATTCATTCTATTATGCCTATTGATAGAGTTAGGAACGCTAACATGGTTAAAGAATGGTTAGGAGTTGATACTGTATTTAAAGTACATTCAAAAGGAGTGTACTATTTTTGTGAAGAAATAAAAGAACCCGAATGGGAAAATATAGATTAAATACTTATATAATATGAGATGGGTAGAATACTTTAGAAACTTGGCACACCAAGTAAAACTTAAATCAAAAGATGAAAGCACACAGATAGGTGCAATTATCGTTGGTAAAGATAAAGAAATTGTATCTACTGGATATAACTCATTCCCACGAGGATTGACAGATGATATTAAATCAAGACAAGAACGACCTGAAAAATATTATTGGTTTGAACACGCAGAAAGAAACGCTATCTATAACGCAGCAAGAATAGGAGTATCTACTAAAGGAACTACTATGTATCTTAGTTGTGGAATCCCTTGTGTAGATTGTGCAAGAGGAATCATAAATGCTGGTATCACAAGAATCTTTTGTGAACGAGGTGTTACCACTAAAGGAAAACATTGGGAAGAAAATTACCACAGAAGCTTCGATATGTTAGAAGAAGCAGAAATAAATGTTCAATTTTATGACAATGAATATGGAGGGTTGTAATACTTATAATTATAAAGGAGGTATTCACTATGTCAACATGCTCAAAGTACACAGAAGAACTATTACACAAATCCCATTCACTTGGTATAATCGATGATGTATATTCTTTATCTAAAGAAATTAGAGAACAAGATACAAGAATAGATTTTGATTGTGCTATTGAAAAGGCATTCAATCATCTTACCAAGTAATTTCTTTTAATATATTTATATTAAAGAAAACCGCATAATGGCTCGTACAGAAATAAATAGTGGAGATTCTAATAGCTCAACACAAACTACTATCTTAAATAACTTAAGACCAGAGCAGGGTATAACAAAACCAATACAACCAACTGATAGTAATTCCACAGACACTTCTAATACAAACACCCCACCAACACCATCAACAGGTTTAGATATTACAAACATAACCGCAACCGAAGTTGTGGGTATGAGTAGTTTACCTTACGTTCAACAACCATATCCATTTGAGGTAGGAATAGACCCATCTTCAAAATACATAGTTTCTAATGATGCAATAAAATTTACAGGAAAATATGATGAAAATTTTATAAAGTTCAAAACATATTCAATTGATGATATTCTTTCTTTAGATATAGCTGAATATCCAACTAGTTTTAATTTTATAGTAGAGTTTATAGATGATGCAACACGAGAGTTTTGGTCATCACCAGATTTAGTAGCTCAACTAAAAGCAGAAAAACAAGCAGGAAACCCATATACTAATAGAAGAACAGTGCCTATTATTCAATTTGATTTTAAATTTATAAAAAACTATGGTATAGGTGAACAGTTTAAAATACCAGAAGATTATGCAGAAGTTGAAGTTCTCTCTACAATTACTTCAAAAGAAGATGTCTTGAAACATATAAACTGGTTAGTAAGTAGTGATACTTCTTTACGACCTGCTAGTGAAATGGGAAGTTGGGAATTACAACTTACAGAAACTTTAGGAATGGACCATTCCAAGGAATTGGATGCATTAAATTCAAAACTTATAAACGAAGAATCAAATATATCAGAAAATATAAGACCAGATGATTATGATGATAGTGATACAGCCACAAATTCTTTTATAGAATTTTCTCCATTTGGCGTACCTGGTCAAAGAGCACATGAACGTAGAAGATATGAAGGTACATTATATAGATGGAGTAAGATTAACAATACTTGGTTTATTATAACGGAATGATATGGTTAATAACAACTTATTAGCAACAACGTCTTGGAGAAATTATTTACTTCCAAGAAATCAACGCGTTACAAACTTTTTAAAATCGCGTGGGTCTGATGTATTTTGGCAAATATGTCAAAACATACATGAAGCATATAGAGATAAGAAAAGTGAATTAATGATGTTGATACATCCAAACTTATCACACGCAATATTAATACCAGAAAAAGATTATATTGAAGTAATTAATCTTGCACTAAAACATTTTACAGAAGATGAGAATTATGAAAAGTGTATTAAAATTAATACTATAAAAATAGATATAACAACAAAAACAAAAGTTATTTCAGATATATCTTTATTATAATACAAAACATGGTTTTACAAAAAATATTATTTTCTAAAGAGGAATGTAATAAAATATTATCTTTTTCTAAAAGTTTTAAACAATCAACTGTTACTACTACATCTACATCTAATTCCCCCCACAAATTCACAATCTCTTATAACAAAGAACATAGAGATTCACTAACATCTAATGTTGATTGTCTTGAAATTGGAAAAATTATATTACCTAAAATCTCTTTATTGGATGATACTATAATATCAACACCTACAATAAACATGAATATAGTAAAGTATGAAGAAGGTCATTACTTTAAAAAACACCAAGATAGAAGTAGTGATAATTATTTTGAAAGAAAAAAAACATTAGTAGTACAACTATCCGAAGAAGATACATATAAAGGTGGTTCTTTACGAGTTTGGGAAAATGAAAAAAATCCATATATAACTGCTTCAAAGAAAATAGGAAACACAATTATATTTGATTCTGGTCATTATCATGAAGTTACTACATTGGAAGTAGGAACTCGATATGTATTGGTATGTTGGTTAGAACCTAATAATTTAAAAAAGTAGTTTTCTTTTGTTTAATAAACATCAAAAGTTATTTTAATTATATTTATATACAAACGATAAACATTACAAAAGGAAATAAATAATGAAAGGAACTTTATTCTCAGCGGATTTTATAGAAGATTCAAGCTCAAACCTTAGATTATTAGAATTAAATACCGATACTGGTTTTATATCAAATACATTAGATACACGATTTGATTTTACAGCTTTCAACACAGTACTATCAACAAATAATATAACAGAGCTAGTTATTGTTTATAAAGATTTTCAAAAAAACTTTGTAACAACACTTGAATCATATATACAATCCAACGCAACATTTATAACAACAGTTACAAAACAAGTTGAGGATTCTGATAGTATATATCCTACGGCAGTTACTGATGCTGCTGATAAGTTTATACTTAGGTTAGCATATGATGAAAATGCATTGTTTGATTCAACTTATTGTAAAGAAAGAGCAAATGTACAAAAATTATTTTATGATAATTCTGCAACAGGTTCTATACCTGAGTTTTATTATAGTGGTAGTGATTATACAGTAAACACACTTACCAGTGATTTAAACGCACATTCAATTTTACCTGATTTAGTTGTTAAAGATAAAACAGAAACATTTAGTCCTTTAAGGTTTTTAAAACTTGGTAACGCAACATCATCTTCTGCAGATAGAATTAGTGATTACGTTAACAATTACATAGGAGATTCTCAAACAGTTGAAAAATTCCATTACAACAATGCAGATATTACAGCGGATAATAAATTATCAGCTATAAGAATATTTGGGATTGTATATGGTTCAGATATTAATCATGTAGTTATTGGTCAATATAAAGTACCATCGTTTTTTGAAATACCAACGGCCGATTCTTTATCTTATATAGAATCTAATAAATTAATAAATGAATACCAACCTAAACATTATTTTGAACTTACTTCAAATTATGTTAGACTTACAACAGAAGATGCAATTCATAAAGATGAAGTAGTAATCACATCTACTGATGGTGAACTACAAGTAGAAAATGTAGTAACTGGTTCTCTGCTTAAATCAATGTTTATTGCTGGGTCACCAGATACTGATGATTTAGATGTTTATAAACATTGGGTTGCAACTGGTTCTATACTTCCAAGCGGTTCGTTTGTAACACAATCAATTGTTACTTCAGTTGAGGAAAGTTCGCTTGATAATTATGGTATGACTGGAGAAATTATATTAGCAAATGATGAAAAAATATATACATCTATAACAAAAAATTTATTAGCATATAATACAAGTTCTAATGATTATAGATTCTTACAACAGTACGAACTAATACCATCAGAACATTTCTTAGTAGATAAAGATGATAATAAAATTAATATAGTAGCTAACAATGTTGCAGTATTAGATGATGCATCAATTGAAAATTATTATAGAATTGATGTTGAAACAACCGATTCATATTTTGTAAGTGCATCTGCAAATGCATTTATTGTTCACAATGCTCCATGTTTTATAGCAGGAACTAAAGTTCATATAGAAGAAAAGGGAATAATAAACATTGAAGATGTTGAAGTTGGAGATAAAGTTATTTCATACAACCACGATACAGACACATCAGAATATAAAGAAGTATTAAAGGTTAGAGAACAAGAAGATAAAAATGTTGTAAAATATGTATTTGAAAATGGTACAGAATTAACAGGCACACCAGACCACCCATTGTTTGTAAATGGTAAAGGATACTCTTCATATTATCCAAAAGAAACACTTGAAGATAGTGGATTGGCCGTAGAACAGATATTACTTGGTGATGAAGTTTTACATATAGATGGATATGGTGTAGTTATATCTGATATTATAGAGATAGAAGAAACACATACAGTTTATAATCTAGAAGAAGTAGAAGATAATCATAACTTTTTTGTAAACCAATTTTTGGCACACAATAGAGAAAGTTTACCTTGTTGTTTTATCGCAGGTACACAAATATCTTTATCTAATAACGATAGTAAAAATATAGAAGATATTATAATAGGTGATGAAGTAATAGGTTGGAAAGATGGTGAGTTTACAAATGGTCTTGTAACTGAGTTAAAACCAACAATACTAGGTAACCGTTCTTTATATAATATCAACGATTTTGAATTAACATTTACAAGTGAACATCCATTTTTAACAAAAGATGGTTGGAAATCAATTGCACCAGATAGTGGAACTGGTTATGGAATTTTAGAAGTAAATGATATTATCAATAAAGATGGTAAATGGATTCAAATAAAAGAAATCAAAGAAGTTCAAGGAGATGCTGAATACAACACTCCAGTTTATAACTTTACAGTAAAGGATATTCGCAGTTATATTGCTGATGGTATCGTAGTACATAACAAATAATAAATAAAAAGAAAAATGGCAAATACACCTCTATCAACTTATAAGACAATACCAGTTGCTGATTTATATACACGACCTTCGAGTGCATTAACTAGTGATGAATCAACTAAAAGTGATACTATATTAAGTAATTTTTTTACTTACTTTAAAGCGAAACACTCATAATAGAACCAAAATTCTGTTTATGGATATTTTGAAATATTGGAATAAAATTACATTTGATATAACATCTTTCAAATGGTTTTTATCCGAGAGAAAAAATAAAAGTTTTAAAACAAGTGGTTCTGATAGTACCACTAACAATCTTTATACTTACAACGACTTAGGATTTAGAGGTGATTCACTTCCTCTTGATGGTAAAAAGTTAATGGCAGTTGGTTGTTCTCACACAGAAGGAATTGGTGTAAACGATAATCAAACCTGGCCTCATTACTTATCTAAACTCTTAAACTATTCACACATCAACTTTGGATTTACTGGTAGGAGTAATGATTATATAGCTAGATGTATCTTAACCTTTACCGAAGAAATAAAACCTGATTTAGTTTGTATAATGTATTCTTATCCAGAAAGACGAGAATATTACACAAAAGAAAACGGAGTTGAACCATTTCACCCAAACCCTTGGGGATGGTTTTCAGAATCAAAAAATACAAATTATTTTAAATCTAAATTACAACTATCGAATGATAATGAGGATTTTATAAATTGGTATAAAAATCATTTACTAATTACAAACTTTTTACAGAACAAGAACATTCCTTATATTTGGAATGGAATATTTATTAACAATGAGTATGATGATGGTTTTAGATTTGATGGTGATTATAATATACCATATAACAACCACGCAACTCCAAACGAAAATAAAGATTACGCAAATAAATTATTTAATTTTATAAAGAAAAAATAATGGGTACAGAAAACAAAAGTAAAACTCCACCAAAGGGAAAAGTTAGATTTTCAATTACATTATCAGAAGAACAAAAGATGGCTAAGACAAATATCTTATATCATCCTTATAACTTTGTTCTTGGAAAAGCAGGTAGTGGTAAAACGTTACTTGCAGTACAAATCGGATTAGATATGTTTTTTCAAAGAAAGATAAATCAAATCATTATAACAAGACCAACAGTATCTAATGAAGATAATGGATATCTACCAGGTTCACTTGATGAAAAGATGGAACCTTGGTTAGTACCAATTCGTTCCAATATGAGAAAGGTTTATAACAAACCAGCCATTTTAGAAAAAATGGAATCTGATGAGAAGATTGAATTGGTATCTTTATCTCACTTTAGAGGAAGAACATTTGATAACGCAATAGTTATAGTAGATGAGTTCCAAAACTTGACTAAACAACAACTTAGTATGGTGTTGGGTAGATTGGGTAAGGGTTCTACTATGATACTTTGTGGAGACCCACAACAAATTGATTTAAAGTTTGCTAATGATTCTGCTATACACGAAGTACCAAAGGTTAAAGAATCTAAATATGTTTATTCAGTTAGTTTATTAGATAATCATAGACATGAATCTTTAGATGAAATACTAAGATTATTACAAAATTATGCATAATTGTTAAGGTAAAACTTTAACATAATTTTAACATTTAATATTAGGTTTTGTAGTTTATTTTCAGTATATTTACTATGTAAATAATTAATAACACTTAAAACTTAAATAAATGAATTACTTAGTACATCCCCAACATATCGTATCAAGAGCCCTTGGTATCGATTCTTTCAAACAAATGATTAATGATGAACAAGTTCAATTCTCTGAATTGGTTGATACTTCAGTTGAAATAGCTGAAGAATGGACTAATGATTGGGATGAAGACCAAGGATTTGGTTCTTCTGATGGAACTTACCTTCTAAAAGATTTTATTGATACTATTATATCATCTTATACTAAGGGATATAAAACAGTATTTAATCCTTCATTATCAATCGTAAAACTTTAAGACATGAGAATAGGATATAAAAAATTTAAAGAAATTAAAAAATGGTATGGTTCATCTGATTTTGAAATCGGATATGATTCTTACTTTACTCAAGGTAAAGGAATAACACTTAGATTTGGGTATTGGCAAAAAGTAGATTTTGAAGGATTACACGAAATACTACCACATTATTGTAAGGTAACCGAAAACATTGTTGATGAAGATGATGATTGTGGAACTTTATATAATTATAATATTACTGATGATAGAATTTATTAAAAATAATGTTATTTAGAATCAATATAAACTGATAAAATAAATCACTTTTTACTTGACTCGTATTGCTTTTTTTCGTATATTAGTCTTGTAGTTGAGTTGGGGATTTAACCCCATTAATAAACCTTTAAAATATAAAATATGATAAAAGAAATGAATTTAGGATTAGTAAAAATGAATGAGAGTAAGACTGAACTTTATGGAGTTCAATATTACAAATCTAAGTGGGAAAGAAACTTAGGTGATACTTTAACTATCGATGGTGAAAAGTGGTTAGTTGGTATTATCGGTGATACTAAGAATGGTGTAATTTCTGCTCTTAATGATATTGTTAAAAAACACAACTCTATAATCAATAAGAAAAAATACCAACAGAGAAAAGAAGAAAAGTTCATTATGAATAATATTCTTAATAATGTAATGAAAGAATTAAACCTTTAAAATAATTAAAATATGATAAAAGTAAACGATAAAATAAAATTTGAAAACAAGTATGGAACAATACAAGAAGGAATTGTTACCGATACTAACTACCAATGTGAATTTGATGCAGACCTTAATGGGTGTGTTAGAATAGACGTAGATTATGGCAATAAAATCATTGGTTCAATAAGTACATTAATAGATAAATCACAAATAATATAAATTTTAAAACGTAAAATATGAGTAAATTAAATGAAAGATATCCGAATGGGTACATGGGTAAAATTGAGTATTGGACTAGTAAGTTGAATGCTGAGGTTATGAATACGAAAGTTCCTAACTTAGAGGAGATAGATAGGATTCACAGAAAGTTGGATTACTTTATCCAAAGACAATGGGATTCCGTAGTAACAGTAAAATAAGATTTAGTACTAACCAGTAAAATTAATTAAAATGATAAAAGCAATTAAAAGTAAATTATTAACTTACCTATTCAAAGATTGGGTAATGAATGAAACAGATTTAGAAACACTACAAGTATCTAAACAATTTATCTCAAAAAGAGAACAAGCAATTACAGGTCATGTACCGATATTGGGATTCAGGTCTCACTCAACCGAGAAGATACAATAAAAATTTTGAAAGTATTAATATTAGGTATATCAAGAAGTGGAACCACTTCATTACTAAAGGGATTTAAACACCAAAAGTATATAACAGTTGGGGAACCTTTTAATAATGCTATTAATTTAAATAGAGATTATCCACCCGTAGAACTTATTGATAATGATAATATTTGTGTAAAAACCCTTTGCAATCAAATACCTAATAATCTCGATATATCATTTTATGCTTTTATTAAAAAATTTATTAAAGAGTTTGATAAAATTATTTTACTCGATAGAAAAAATAGCATAGAACATGAAGAAAGTTTTATGCATATGTATTGGAGATTATCCATTAATCAACTTGCTCATACAAAATGGAGTAGTGGTGTAGTACCAAATGATTTTAAAGAGAATTTTTATAAAGACGGTGGAATGAATCGTTTATATTTACAAAAAGAACAATTAAAAAAAATATCAAGCTACATTAATACTCCAATAACATGGTATGAAGAATTATATGGCGAAGATAGAATACAATCACTAAAAGTTATAACCAAATGGGATTTAGACTTAGATTCAAACCTTTTAAACAATTATCTCAATCCAAAACATAAACTTAAACAAGTTAATAAAACCATAATATAAATAAAATGAAAGTAAAAAATTTAATATTCTATATTACTATTTTTATAGGATTAACCTCATGTGAAAAAGATTTTATTGATGATGAGCTTTGTTGTGTACCACCACCTGTGGAAACAATGAAACTTGAATCATATTATAACCAAAAAAGTGGAATAGTATTTAGATGGGGACATTATACATCTAACTCAACCTCATCAGATATGGGTGAAGTTGGTGGTCATTTTGCTGGTGGACAAGCATACCATGATGTTAATAATGATGGATTTCAAGATATACTTGTTACATACCATAGTGAAACAAACGAGTCATCTACTAATTGGTATTTAAATCAAGGAGATGATATACAATTTACAAAAACTTATTTAATAAACGAATCAACAACAGGCTTATCTTCATACAAAATTCTTAAAACAGATGTTAATAATGATAATAGAGCAGATTTTATTTTATTAGGTGTAGATGAAACTGTACCAGGAAATTATGGTGGAAACTTTACAGTTTTAAAACAAACAACCGAAGGAACCTTTGATGTTATTTCAATTGATGATGGAAATGGATTATGGTTTCACACCGGAGCTGCAGGAGATTTAAACAACGATGGTTTTGTTGATGTGGTTGGTGCAACGTATATTTGGTTAGGAGATGGAAATGGAAACTTTACTAATACAAATATTAGTGTTCATGATTTTGGAGTTGAACCAGCATTAAGTTATGAGATACTTGATATAAACAACGATGGGTTTAATGATATAGTAGTAGGAACACAAGAACCAGGACCTGATATGTATGGAAGTACTTCGAGTATATTATTAGGTAAATCTATTTTTGGAGAGTATAATGTTATACCATTACCGAGTACCGAGACAACACATACAATGGATTTAGAATTTTTAGATTATGATAATGATGGTGATTTGGATATTTTAGAATTAAGGGGTGTTTCATCTGGTCATGATGAATACTCAACTTATACTTTTATACATCTATATATAAATAACAATTTAACATTTACTTTGGATAATGATGTTTTTAGTGAAGCTATAGATGGTGGATATTTACTTGGAAGTGATGATAAAAATGGTTGGTCAAGAATAAAAATTGATGATATTGATAATGATGGAGTAGATGATATAGTACAAGATAACCACAATGATAGTAATTATAACGGATTAAAAAAAATTAACGGAAATTGGAAAAAATATCAATTTTAATTAGGATATTACAAATATTTTTCGTATATTTACATAGTAAATGAGTGATAATATTAACCCTAACAAAGAAAAAGATTTGAAAAAAAAGATAGTTTACATTGACATGGATGGCGTATTAGTTGATTTCGGAAAAGCAATCGAAGATTGGTTTACTAACCACCCACATTTAAAAGGAAGATACGAAACGTTTCCTGACCACATCCAAGGATTATTCAGAATTGCACCACCAATGAAAGATGCTATTGAGGCTGTAAAGAAACTACACGAAAGTGGTAAGTATGAATTATTCATTGCTACTTCTGCTCCTTGGGGTAACCCACAAAGTAATACCGATAAAAGATTTTGGATAGAGGATTACTTCGGTGATATATTTCACAAAAGAATGTTCATCACTCACAGAAAAGATTTGTTAGTTGGTGATTATCTTATTGATGATAGAATCAAGAATGGTGCTGGTGAGTTTGGTGGAGAGTTATTGAGATTCGGAGTAGATTGGGAAAACGATAACAAACCAAATGAATATCCAACTTGGGATAGTATATTAGAAAAATTATTATAATGAATAGAAAAGAACAAACAGAAAAATTCGCATTAGATGGAATTAAATTAATAGTTCTTATCATAGCGGTACTAGCAGTATTTGCATCTTTCATGAGTTGTACAGTTGAAGATGATATGTTGATGTTGGAACAACCAAAATTAGAACTTGACGGTAGATTACCAATGGATTCAAATGGATATTATCATTTAGAACTAAATCAAAATACTAATCAAACAATACACACAATAAGTGGTACTGTTGATGACTATTATTCTAATGAACCATTAAAGGTAAGTTGGGATAGT
>Ga0228624_1000873_pt1 | contig 13657 bp, 8 predicted proteins | sample 29DmetaG_FD_182744 | JGI IMG/M metagenome (GOLD analysis project Ga0228624, IMG submission 182744) | Seawater microbial communities from Monterey Bay, California, United States - 29D | ecosystem: Environmental > Aquatic > Marine > Coastal | place: USA: California | collected 2016-10-10 | reverse complement strand
ATTTTTGTTTTAAAGATTATTATGTATTAATTATTATTTAAAATCTGGCTAAAAGTCCACCACCCCAACCATATCGGTTGTTATAGTTTCCTTGAATTGAAAAATTTCGTGATAAAATATAAGAGGCTCCAACCAACCATTGGGTTTCGCCTTCGTATGAATTATTATTCTCCAAATTATTGACCCAACCAAAGTCAGCTCTATATTCATATTCGCCTTCTATAAAAAATCTTGGAAAAAGAAGAAGCTCTCTATCTAAGCGAATTCTAGGACGCAGTTGATGGTCCATACTCACATCTACATTAAATCTATATGGTGTGAAATATTTAACGCCAACTAATCCTACGGTATTAAACGTGTCATAAGAATCTGGTGTTGATGTTTCGGTGTTTAAACCTGCATAAACACGTACCCAATCATTTAAGTATCGGTTATAATTTACTTCTGCTTCAAGATTTTTATTATAATCCAATTCGGTTCTTAAACTAAATTCATTTCTAATATTACTGGACATAAGGTTTAATTCTGTGAAATTTGAACCTGCACGAGCACTTCCCCAAGAATAATAATGATCAGTTTCATTGATGAGTTTTTGAACTGGATATGCTTCCATCCTTTCATCTCGTGGTGTGTCATAACTAAATACTCTTGCCATACCACCCATCATATGATATAATACGTGACAATGAAAAAACCAATCGCCATATTCTTCGTTATAAAATTCAATAACTACTTTTTGCATTGGTGGCACATTAACCGTATGTTTTAATGGCGAGCGTTCTCCGTTTTCATTAATAACCCTGAAATAGTGACCGTGAAGATGCATTGGGTGGTGCATCATTGTTAAGTTATTTAAGGTTATTCTTGTAACCTCTCCACTTTTTATTTTAATTTTATCGGTTTCGGATAATGGCACACCATTTATACTCCATACATAGCGTTGCATATTACCAGTTAGATTAAGTAAAATATCATTTATAGGTATGTCGGACTTATAAGTAGTATTTTCTTTTGCCTCTAAAAAGTCATAGTTGAAATATGTTTTACGTGCATCATAATCAAACGAAGTCCTATCTTTTTGCATCATAAACATGTCATGTTTCATAGGTATTGAGTCTTTTTTCATTTCCATCTTATCCTTTTCATTCATCTTCATATCCATTTGGTCATTCATCTTACCATCTTTCATCGACATCATATTGTTCATCTCCATTTTCATGCTGCCGTCTTTCATATCCATCTTCATTCCATACTTTTCCATTAAAGCTTTAGGTGTATTTTTCTTTTGATTACGTGCCATTGCAGGTGCTCCCATTTTCATATCCATTTTTGCCATTTGTTTCATCATTGCTACTTTGTCTGGTCTATCTATTCCAGTTGCAGGAAAAAGTTTTCCAGTACCCAAACGAATTGATGTGTAGCCCGACCCATCTTGTGCGGTTGCAGTTACTTCTAATGTACCGTTTGGTATCGTAACTATGACATCATAGGTTTCTGCTATACCAAAGAGAAACCTACTTTTATTGACTGGTGTGACATCGACACCATCACTTGAAACGATTGTAGCATTACCTGCTCCAAAATCCATCCAATAATAAGTCGAGGCAGAGGCGTTGATAAACCGAAGTCTTACTTTTTCTCCAGGTTTAAACTTTGGATATTCTGCAAGTTTTTTACCATTAGAAAGAAATGCAGGGTAATAAATATCTGCAATATCTGCGCCTTCCATTCTATCGCGCCAAAACTTAAATTGCGCACCTAATGCACCTTCTTTTATAACTCTGCTTAATGGAACTGCTGTACCTTTTTTAACTTGATACCACTCGTTTCCTCTTTTAAGGTTACGCAATACGTTCATTGGTTTTTCATTTGTCCAATCAGAAAGAACTACGACTAAATCTGTGTCATATTCAAATGTTTTCTCTTTAGGCTGAATAACTATTGAACCGTAAACTCCTTTCTGCTCTTGTAACATAGTATGTGAGTGATACCAATACGTACCAGATTGGTTGATAGGAATTCTATATTGAAATGTTGTATTTGGTTTTATTGGTGGCGTGGTTAAATATGGTACACCATCATAAAAATTAGGAAGTATTAACCCGTGCCAATGCACAGAGGTTTCTTCATCCATTTTATTGGTAACATTAATTATGGCAAGGTCGCCTTCATTAAATTCTAATGTAGGACCAGGCACACTCCCGTTTATTGTCATACCATTGGCTGTAACTCCTGCGAGCGTTAATTCATTTTCTTCTATAGTGAGGTTATATTCTTTTATGTTTCTTCCTTCTTCTTTTCTGTCATTTCCATTTGTCCCGACTTGGGCAAATACAGTTGACGTTAAGAATAAGAATATAATTATGTTAACAGTTTTCATTGTTTACTGAATTAAATAATTAATAATTGTGGTTTGCACATAGTAGGTTTTAACTGACTCAATTTGATTCATTTGAAACTTCAATTGCAATTCTTGTATGTCCAAAACGTCATTAAAATCAATCGTTCCTGTTTCGTAATTTTTAATAAGAATCTCTTCAGCATCTTTAGCTTGCTTTAAGTTCTTCGTTTGGGTTGCATAACTTATTCTTGCTGAAACCTTATCGTTTACTGCTTTATCTAAAAGCGTTTCCAATGAATTTAAACGTTCCTGTTTTTGAGCAGTAATTTCCTGCTGTTGCAAATCATTTTGTTTGGTTTGCGATTTATATTTCTTATTGAAAATTGGGATAGAAACTGAAACCATTGGCATTACAATATCCTTTCCGTTATCGCTAAAATCCATATTTGGTCTTTCAGCAACATTGATATAATCTAATCCAAAACCAATCATTGGACTGCTTTCTTTTTGATTCAACAATTCGGATTGTTCTATGGATTGATACAGTTTATCATATTTCAGCAATTCGGGATGTAAAGCTAAATTTTCAGAAGTAATATCAAAGTCTTCAGAAGGTATCATTAAACTATCTACCACATTCACGGTAACATCATTATCTCTATTCAATAAATTGTTGAAGTTAGTTTGTTCTGCTAAAAATTGTTGTTGTAATACATCTTTTAATTGTTGCATTTCGTTTTGACGCATTTGCAAACGCAACACATCTACTGCGGATGCTTTACCAACCTCAACAGAAGTTAATGCCAACGTCTCATAAGTTTCTAATAGTTTAATGTTTTCAGTTAAGACCTCTTGCTTTGCTTTGTTGGCGTATAGATTATAATAGGATTGTGATACCGAAGCCATTAGTTTTCGCTTTGCGATAACAATGTCCTCGTATTTAGCATCTGCCAATGAACTCACATAATTTTCTCTCGATGTAATGGTCCCAAACCACGGTAACATTTGTTTAGCAGAGACCTTAAAGCGTTGTGCACCTGTTCGTGTTTCTGGCTCACTCACAAAATAACCAACACCAAATTCGGTATTAGGAATGGTGTTGACCTCGTTTACCTTTTCGGAAGCTCTTTTGTATTGTAACTCAAACTTTTGAATTTCTGGATTGTTTGATTCTGCTTCTTGAATGTAGGATTGAAGCTTTTGTGCTTTCGCGAAAGCGGAAACTAACAAAATACTGATTATTAGAATTATATTTTTCATTTTGATGTTCTTTTAAGTTGAACTTCTGCTTTCCAGCTGTACAATACTGGTACAACAAACAAAGTGATTAAGGCAATCAGCATTCCACCGAAACTTGGTATTGCCATCGGTATCATAATGTCGCTTCCTCGTCCTGTTGATGTTAGTATTGGTAATAATGCTAAAATTGTAGTCGCTGTAGTCATTAAACACGGTCTGATGCGTTTCTCACCTGCTTCAACTACTGATGCTCTAACTTGTTTTTTGTTCTCTGGTGTATTTCTATTGAATGTTTGCGTTAAATAGGTTGCCATTACCACACCATCATCGGTTGCTATACCGAAGAGTGCAATAAACCCAACCCAAACTGCAACACTTAAATTAATAGGATGCATCTGGAATAAGTCTCGCATATTTTCACCAAAGAAATTGAAATTTAAAAACCAACCTTGACCATAGAGCCAAATCATTATAAAACCACCTGCAAACGCTACTGCGATACCTGTGAATACCATTAGTGATGTCCCTACAGAACGGAATTGGAAATACAGAATTAAGAAAATGATGGCTAATGCTAACGGTACAACAACCGACAAGGTTTTTTCTGCTCGTAACTGATTTTCATACGTTCCTGTGAATGCATAGTTGATTCCTTTTGGAACTATCAATTCACCAGAATCTATCTTTTCTTGGATTAGTGCTTGTGCATTTTCTACGACATTGACTTCTGCAAAACCATCTAGTTTATCGAACAACACATAACCAACTAAAAAGGTGTCTTCACTTTTAATGGCTTGAGGACCTTGTTCGTACCTTATAGTTGCCAATTCGCTTAAAGGCACAGGACTTCCTTTTTCAACAGGCACATAAATTTGTTGTAAGTCGGTTGGATTTGCTCGTAATTCTCTTGGATAACGTACACGTATACCATAGCGTTCTCGACCTTCAACAGTTTGGGTTAAGACCATTCCGCCAACTGCAACTTTTAGTACGTTTTGTACATCGTTAATAGATATACCATAACGTGCAATTTTCTCTCTGTTAATATCAATGAGTAAATAAGGCTTCCCTACAATTCGGTCAGCAAAAACAGCTTCATCTTTTACGCCTTCAGCTTGTTTTAAAATGTCTTCCAATTGCACACCAAACGCTTCAATCTGCTTTAAGTCTTGACCTTTCACTTTAATTCCCATTGGTGCTCGCATTCCTGTTTGTAGCATAACCAAGCGGGTTTCAATAGGTTGTAGCTTTGGTGCTGAAGTAACACCGGGTAGTTTGGTAACTTTTACGATTTCATTCCAAATATCGTCTGGTGATTGTATTTCTGGCCGCCAGTTACGATAGAACTCGCCATTGTTATCTTCTATTAATTGAGACCTTTTGACTATGCTTAAAGTGGCATTTTCAGTAGTATTTGGATTAGCGATAAATTGCCCATTTTTCAACTCAAATAAGCCATCATCATTTACTTTATAGCGTTGACGCTCTCTGTTTTCATTCAGCATATATTCTGGTTTGTACTGAATGATATTTTCATACATCGACAAAGGTGCAGGGTCTAAAGCTGATTCTGTACGTCCTGCTTTACCAACTACGGTTTCAATCTCTGAAATACTGGCTACTGCCATATCCAATTGCTGTAAAACCCTTTTATTTTCTTCTACACCAGAATGTGGCATCGAGGTTGGCATTAGTAAAAATGAGCCTTCATTTAATGATGGCATAAACTCTTTGCCTGTATTTTTCATAATGAAAAATCCCGCGATTACTATCGCTGTTGGGACTGATAAAAAGAGTAACTTATTATTTAAGCACCACCGTAAAATGCGTGTGTAGTATTTTATGAATAAAGAGAAAACACCCAATAAACCAAAGCAAATAACACTGACAAAAATGAGATTCCAGAAAATGCTTTTATCAACACCTAATGGTCTCCAATATTCGGCTAACAAGAATACTATTGCTGATGCTGAAATAATGATATTAATAAGGTTAGCTTGTTTGTCCGTTATCTTATTTTGAAGATTGAGAAGTGCTGTAAATCCAAAAGCTATTAATATCAACCCTAACCAATACCCATAGATAATTGCAGCGATACCTAATGCTATTAAAACACCATTTAAAACATATTTAAAAGTGTTTTTAATGCTTTTCTTTCGGAATAAGAATGCAGCAAACGGTGGAATCAAAAATAACGCTACAATAATGGATGCTGTTAATGCAAAAGTTTTTGTGAATGCTAGTGGTCTAAACAGTTTTCCTTCTGCTCCAATCATAGTAAATACAGGAATGAAACTAATAATCGTGGTCATTACTGCGGTAACGATTGCACCAGATACTTCAGCTGTTGCATTGTAAACTACCGTGTTAATGGATTGCGTTCCATCATCTTCATCTAAATGCCGAATTATATTTTCTGATAGTATGACACCAACATCAACCATCGTTCCAATAGCAATAGCAATACCAGATAATGCGACAATATTAGCATCAACACCAAAGAGTTTCATAGCAATAAACACCATTAAAACCGCAACAGGTAATAGTCCAGAAATCAATACAGAAGCTCGAAGATTGAATACCATAATGATTATGACCAAAATGGTTATTAGAATTTCTAAAGTCAATGCCTCATTGAGTGTACCTAAAGTTTCTTGTATTAGTTCTGTTCTGTCATAAAAGGGCACTATGGTTACTTGGGAAGTTCTACCATCCGCTAATACTTTTGAAGGTAATCCTGCACTTAATTCATTAATTTTTTCCTTTACGTTATTGATGACTTCCATTGGGTTTGCACCATAACGAGCCACCACAACAGCACCAACGACTTCAGCACCTTCTTTATCCAATAATCCACGTCTTGCTGCTGGACCTAAAGAGACTTTTCCAATATCTTTGATTTTGATTGCTGTGTAATCTTCGGAAGTGACTACTGCATTCTCGATGTCGGAAATGGATTTTACATAACCTAAACCACGGACTAAATATTCGGCTTGGTTAATTTCCAAAGTCTGTGCACCAATATCCTTGTTACTTTCTTTAACAGCTTTTACAACGTGATGCAATCCAATATTATATTGACGCATCAATTCCGGATTTACATCCACTTGATATTCCTGAACATAACCACCGATAGAAGCAACTTCGGAAACACCACTTGCAGAGGATAAGGCATACTTTACGTAGTAATCTTGAATACTACGTAATTCCTGTAAATCCCAACCACCAGTTACGTTTCCGTTTTCATCACGACCTTCAAGTGTGTACCAGAATATTTGTCCTAATCCTGTAGCATCTGGACCTAAAGCAGGATTAACGCCTTCGGGTAATAAACCACTTGGTAGTGAGTTGAGCTTTTCGAGAATACGACTACGACTCCAGTAAAACTCTATATCTTCTTCAAAAATGATATAGATACTTGAAAAGCCAAACATAGAAGAACTACGGATCGTTTTTACCCCAGGAATTCCTAGCAAGGACGTCGTTAATGGGTACGTAATTTGATCTTCAATATCTTGTGGTGAACGACCATCCCATTTAGTAAATACTATTTGTTGGTTTTCACCTATATCTGGTATTGCATCTACAGCAACTGGATTACTTGGTAAGAACCCAGTATCCCAATTAAAAGGTGCATTAACCGTTCCCCATCCTATAAAAAGGACGAGTAACAGAACTGCTACGAGTTTGTTTTCTATTAAAAATTTGATGCTTTTATTTAGCATTTGTTTTGATTATTAAACAATTAGACATTAGTGTTTGGACAACACCGAATACAGCAAATTATCCTTACGACATTGCAGTCATAGGATAAAAAAGTCTATTGTTTAAAAATCAAATTAAATAAGTCTCGTCAATCTTGTAGATACGCCTTATGACGAGTGGCGGTTTGTATTCTTCGTAAGAAGAAACATTATTTTCTAAACCTTCAAAAAAGTTGATGTAAGTGTAGACAAAAGATGCAATGAATAGGTGTTGCTCAAACGTGATATTGTCAACTTGCAATTGTAATTCGTCTTGACCTTCAATTGCTAATTGTTTATCATCACAACAATTTTTCTTGGTAATTGAACATCCTTCGGTTGAAGGTTTTTCCATTTCCATTCCGCAACCTTTGACCTTTTGGAATATAGCAGTTTCAACTAAAGTGCCTCCACAATAATGCATATTGACAGTAAATGACATTGTAGAAAACAACACTACAAAAGCCATTGCTAAAGACATTATTTTATGGAAAAACTGCTTCATAATGATTGCGAAGTTACGAAATTTTAACAACTATTGATTTTGTTTAACAGAAGTTTAATCTTAACTCCAACTCATTCTCTGTAACCTAACCGCATTTAATATTGCTAATAATGCTACGCCTACATCTGCAAATACTGCTTCCCACATTGTCGCTAAACCACCTGCTCCTAAAATCAGTACAATTACTTTGACACCAAATGCCAAAATAATATTTTGCCAAACGATTTTTCTTGTGGAACGACTTATTTTAATCGCCTTTACCACTTTTGAAGGTTGGTCTGTTTGAATAATAACATCTGCTGTTTCAATAGCTACATCACTTCCTAATCCACCCATTGCTATACCTACATCACTTGCTGCCAAAACTGGTGCGTCATTAATACCATCACCTATAAAAGCTATTTTGTTTGCTGGATTTTGCTTTAAAATTTCAACTTCATTTAATTTATCCTCTGGTAGTAAACCACCTTTAGCCATTTCAATATTTAATTCTCTTGCTACTTGTTGGGTAATGGAATCTTTATCTCCAGAAAGCATCATTATATTATTAATACCAACTTTATGTAAGGCTGTAATTGTTTCTTTTGCATCTTCTTTTAATTCATCTGCAATGACAACATAACCTGCAAATGTATTGTCTATAGATACTAATACTATAGATTCTACAATAGTTTCTGTTTCCTCTAAAATATTAATATTATTGGCTGTCATTAAGGCTTTATTACCAACTAAAACAGTCTTGCCATTCACGATACCTTTTAAACCTTTACCTGCTATTTCAGATACATCGGAAGCCTCATAATCTGCACCTTCATCTTTATATTCCAAAATGGCTTTTGCAATAGGATGTGTGGATTGTTTTTCCATAGCCATCAGGTATTTCATAAATTCGGATTCGTCCCAACCAATAGCTTTGATTACTTTGATTTTGAAAACTCCTTTGGTAACCGTTCCTGTCTTATCCATTACCAAGGTGTTTATTTTGGTCATTGCATCTAAAAACGAAGCTCCTTTAAATAAAATTCCGTTTTTTGAAGCTGCACCCAATCCTCCGAAATAACCCAAAGGAATAGAAATAACCAAGGCACAAGGACAAGAAATCACAAGAAAAATTAAAGCTCTGTATAACCAATCTCTAAAGACATAATCATCTACAAAAAAGTATGGTAGAAACGTAACACCTATTGCTAAAAACACAACTATTGGCGTGTAGATACGTGCAAATTTTCTAATGAATAATTCTGTTTTAGATTTTCGAGCAGTGGCGTTCTGTACCATATCCAAAATTCTTGCAATGGAACTATCTTTAAATTCTTTTGTAGTTTCGATTTCAATTACACCATCGAGATTGATACTCCCTGCAAAAACTTTTTCACCTTTTGCAATCGTATCAGGTTTACTTTCGCCTGTTAATGCTGCTGTGTTGAATGAACCTTTTTTGGAAAGTAGAATACCATCTAAAGGAATTTTTTCTCCCACACGAACTTGCACTTTTTCGCCAATTTCAACCGTTTCTGGACTCACAGACACATAATCATTGTTGCGATATACCAGAGCTTCATTTGGTCTTACATCAAGTAAGGCTTTTATATTTCCTTTTGCTCTGTTAACAGCTGCATTTTGAAAAAGTTCCCCAACTGCGTAAAACAACATTACTGCAACACCTTCAGGATATTCGCCAATAATAAACGCTCCAATAGTAGCAATGGACATTAAAAAGAACTCTGTAAACACATCGCCTTTTTTAATACTTTCCCATCCTTCTTTTACTACAGGAAGTCCTACTGGCAAATAAGCTATACCATACCATACAATACGCAACCAATCTTTAAAAAATGCAACATCAAAATAATCTAAAGCAATACCAATAATTAGCATTGAAAAACTTATGATTGCTGGAATATAGGCTTTAATATCACTTGAGTTGCCACTATTATCGTGACCATCATCGTGACTATGTTGTTCTTCTGAATCTGGTTTTAAATCTCTTAAATTGACTTTCTTTTTTTTCATTTTGAATTGAATAAATTTTTAATATCATTAGGAATAGGCATACGTTTTAATGGTGGTACATTTGCACCTCCTGTATTGCCGATTGGTACGTGATTAATGAACGATTTCCAACCTCCAACTATTAATCTTATTATTTGTCCAAATACTTCTTTGGTATTTTTTTGCATTAAGCCAAACTTTAGCATTAACCAATGTGAATAGGTATGCTCAATAGGATAAGATTGACCTATAATGTGACTTCTTTCTAAATGATACCACGCATTAGTAAAATCACTGTTAGCCAAAGCAACTTCATATAAACCAAGTTCTTTATTATATGCATCTTTTAAATACTTTGGTATTTTATAATTCAGTTTCATTATTATCTCATTTGATTGTAAAAATATAATACCAATACGTGCAATGGAAGTGCAATTATTGTCCACTACATTTATCACAAATACCTTTTACCACCAAGTTTACGTTTTCTGACACAAAACCATCTGGTACTTTTATTAGAGGGATTTTATGTTCTGTTAAGCAAATAGTTTCATTACAGTTATTGCAATGAAAATGCAAATGCAAATCAGTTTCAATTTCACAATTACATCCCTTTTCACATAACGCATATTTAGTAATGCCTGTGCCATCGTCTATTTGATGCACAATATCCTTTTCCTCAAATGTTTTAATAGTTCTGTACAACGTGGTTCTATCTGCTTTTTCAAAAGCATTTTCTATATTACTTAATGTGACTGCACTTTTCTTGTCTGCAAGAAACCTATAAATGAGCAAACGCATTGCTGTAACACGAAGATCTTTTGAAGCAAATAATTTTTCTATGTCTTTCATATTTTAATATTAATGACCGTGACCTCCACCTTCTTCTTCACTGTTTTTGGCTTTAGCCAAAAGTGTAAAAGCATCTTTTAAAACCACTTCCATTTTAGTAATATCTTGTGTTTTATCTTCAAAAGTAAATGCTACAAAACCTTCTTCTTCATTGCCTTTAATAATTTCAAGCATTTCAAAATCGTTCATCGTTTGCTCTCCTTCTTTTCTTTTACCTATTGACTTGAAAATATAGTGTTTGCCTTCAAACCTTACAACCGCATCTTCTGGAACAGCATATAGTTGAACTGCTTCCACTTCAATAGCTGCATTGACAAACATACCTGGTAATAAATCTTCAATATGTACTTTGAGATGTCCGTGAATAGTTATTGACCTATCTTCACGAACATTATTACCTATAAGAAATACCTCCGCTTCCATCCATTTTTCTGGTGCATTTGCCAATCTGAAACGGATGCGTTGCCCATTTCTAATTAAAGGAATATCGTCTTCATACACTTTGAGTTCTATGTGCAAATCTGATGCATCTGTAATATCCATTAACACATCTTGCGGATTAAAATATTTTCCTGTATTGATATAAACGTCACGAACGACTCCATTAATTGGTGAGTAAACATTGACTACTGAAGAAATATTACCACTCCTTGCAGTTGTTGGATTAATTCCTATTAATCGTAATTTGCTCTCCAATGCTTGAATATTTGCCTTATTAGTTAAATAACTACTCTTGGCTTTTTGAAACACTTTTGTAGATGATACTTGCTCATCATTTAGGGTTTGTTGACGTTCAAAATCTGCCTTTAAATAATCACTATTAGCTAATGCCTCTAAATATTCTCTTTGAAACTCTATAAATTCAGGGTTCTCTACAGTAGCAACCACTTGTCCTTTTTTAATTTTGCTTCCAGGAAGCATTGAAGTATATTTTAAAAATCCTCCATAAGGGACAGTTACCGAAATATTGCCTTGTGGTGGTACATCTATCATTCCGTTTACGGTAATTTCGTGACCAATCTTTCGTTTTTCAACTTTGCCAATACTAATTTCAGTTTGTCCTAATTGTGCATCAGTTAACTCAATTTGGTTTTCATTTTCATCGTTGTGAGCATCTTCAATTACTGTGGCTGTTTTATCCTTACATCCCATTACTGCAAGTATTGCAGTACATAATATTGTTTTATATATAATAGTTTTCATATTCTTAATTATTAGTTGTGACTTGCTCAATTTTAATAAGCGTTTGATTGAATTGATTTACAAAGGCCAAATATTTTGTTTGGATGTTCAAAGCTCTATTAAGTCCTTGTATATATTCCACATACTCAATTTCACCTTCTTGAAAACCTCTTTGTGAATTTTTTAATAATAATTCGGCTTGTGGCAAAGCATTAAGACTATAAAACTCCAAATTCTGTTGGTCTTTTTTTAATGATGCCAAAGCTGTTTGCAATTGTGTTTGAGTATAATTGGTAACCGCTTCCAATTGTGATTCATTTTCCATTTTATGAATTTTTGCAGCTTTAATCTTTGCAGAATGCGAATTGAAAAAAATAGGAATATTTAACCCTAACTGAACTCCTGTAAAACGGTCGCCAGAATCGAATACTGTTGGTGTCCCACTTGCTGTTTCTCCATTGCCTATAAAGGACTGATTAAAATAGCCTAACGTTATATCTGGAAGCATTTTTGCTGATTCTACTGAACGTTCTTTATCTGCAACTTCCACTCTTGACTTATAAAATGATACTAAAGGATTTTTTGAAACGACTGAAGTGTCAACAGATACTTCTGAAAACATTGAAGACTTTACTTCTAAACGCCCAACATTAATATCCACAAGACTATCAGAATTTATTAGATTTTGTAATTGTAATTGATATGCTTTAATAATTGAGGCATTATCTTTTAATGCAATTTGTATATCAGCCAATTCAGCATTTGCGGTTGCTTGTTCCAATGCGTTGCTTTCCCCTGTTTTAAAACGCAAGTTTGCTGCATATTGAAACCGTGCGTAAATACTATCTTGTTGTTGCAATACGTTTTGCTTACTTTTTAGATACCACAGTTCATAATAAGTCGATTTCACTTGAGCAATCAATTCGTTTTTTATGACTTCTTGATTTCGTTCACTTGCTTCTATCTTCGCTTTTGCAAGCTTATTTTGATTTGAATAAAGTGTTGGAAAAGCAAAAGTTTGGCTGACACTAAAACGTGTATCATTATCTGCTATACTATTGGTTTGACCATATTCTAAACCAAATTCTGTTTTAGGAATGTCCCAACTCGCTCCTTTTAAAGCACGTTCTTGTTCTGTTTGCAATTTTGACATTTTAATATTGGGATTGTTTTTCAAGGTAGTTTCAATAACAGCTTCAAGATTTTCATATACTTTTACTTCTGTACTTGTTTGTGCATTAATAGAGTATATGCTACCCAAAACGCCAATACATAAGAACATTGCTATTTTATTAGTTTTCATTTTTAATTTTTTTTCTGAATAATAATATAGAATTGGCAAGACAACCAAGGTTAAAAAGGTTGCTGTAATTAAACCACCAATCACAACAGTTGCTAAAGGACGTTGTACTTCTGCTCCTGAAGTTTGTGAAAGTGCCATTGGTAAAAAGCCTAAAGAAGCGACCGAAGCTGTCATAATAACTGGACGTAATCGGGAATGTGTTCCTTTGTAAATACGCTCAAAGACATCTGAAACACCATCTTTTTTAAGACGATTAAATTCGGCAATTAATACGATTCCATTTAAGACAGCAACTCCAAATAGGGCAATAAAACCAACTCCTGCTGAAATACTAAAAGGTAAATCACGAATCCAAAGTGCAAAAACACCACCAATCGCCGATAATGGAATGGCAGTAAAGATTAGGACACCTTGTTTTATAGAACCAAATGTGAAATACAGTAAGATGAAAATAAGCAACAAAGCCATTGGTACTGCTATACCTAAACGCTGTCTTGCTT
>Ga0228624_1000864_pt1 | contig 13726 bp, 9 predicted proteins | sample 29DmetaG_FD_182744 | JGI IMG/M metagenome (GOLD analysis project Ga0228624, IMG submission 182744) | Seawater microbial communities from Monterey Bay, California, United States - 29D | ecosystem: Environmental > Aquatic > Marine > Coastal | place: USA: California | collected 2016-10-10 | reverse complement strand
TAAATAACTGGATCACGCGCCATTTCTAAACGTGCACTATTAATCATATTTCCCCAACTGATCATTGAAGGATCAACACCCACACCAACATATGATAAAACCGCTTCAGCTAACACTAAACCGCTGAAGTCCAATACCACGGCAATCATAACGATATGCATCAAATTTGGCATAATATGGCGACGCAAAATGTTGAAATTACCTGTGCCTAATGCTCTGGAAGCCAACACATATTCAGCCTCACGCAATTTCAGGGTTTCACCTCGTAAAATACGACATAAGCCTGTCCAACTAGTGACCCCTAAAATAATACACAAAAACAATAAGCGCATATCTGCCCGTTCAGCAATCGTGACAAAATTTTCAGGATGGTTATTCATATACACTTGCAACATCAAGACGGCTGCAGCAATCAATAACACACCAGGAATGGAGTTGAGTGTCGTATAAATATACTGGATAACATCATCTATCCAACCACGGAAATAACCCGCAGCAATACCCATTGATACAGCCAATGGCAACATCACCAATGTTGTTAATGTGCCAATAACCAACCCTGTTCTAATACTTTTAAGCGATTGATAAAGTACGTCTTGCCCTACTTTATCTGTACCTAATACATGGTAATCAACGCTTAATGCTGCGATGTTCCAGACTGTCATTATAATCAGCCACAACATCAATAGTACCGTTCGCAATGGGTAACGAGATTGCCCTGATACCATACGGAGTGTTTGTTCACGCCATGTTACATTACGTTTTTTGGATAACAGCAAGATGAAAGTAATTGCTAATAAGAGCCAGAGTATACTGGCTTTGGCTGATGTGCTTAACACAGTGGCTTGAATATCAGGCCATTTATCCTCTTCTGATGATAAATGAGATCCCGCATACTGGAGCTTGGCATAATCATAGTTCAATTGCGTTTTATCTGCTTGGTGCATCTCCCTGACAAATGAACGGGTTGCAAAAGGCGCAGAATAGGTTTTCTCCACTTGTTCTCTTAGCGGCATAATGACGAGATCTAATACTGCAAGCACCTCTGTCGCATAGTGTTGTTCTTCTGTTGATTTATCGTTCTCAATTGCTGAGCGAAAATGGAATGAATCCAATAATCCTACCGCGACATAACACAGTAAAATCATCAGCGATATCACACCACGTTTACGTTGTAATACAGACTTCCATGGCGCTTTTAGGTGAGCATGTTTTCGAATCGACAGAACTGCAAGCAAAATAACTGCTAGCAAAAGATAAATGAGAATATCAGTCCAGAGAAAAACTGGCAGGAAAGGAAGAGATGACATAACTTAATGTGACAGCGCTGAAATATCCACTTTGAGCTCTTTAGGCAATGAAAATTCTATTTTTTCAGACCGCCCATCTAATTCGCTCACTTGTGTCACACCTAATTCTTCTAAGCGATTTACGACATCTTGAACTAATAATTCTGGCGCAGATGCACCGGCCGTTAGCCCTACTGTTGACACATTTTCTAACCAACCTGATTCAATTTCTTGTGCATTATCGATCAAATAGGCCGTTGTATTAAGCTTATCCGATAACTCACGAAGGCGATTAGAATTCGAGCTATTTTTTGATCCTACCACCATCACCACATCACAATGCTGTGCTAGTCTTTTCACAGCGTCTTGGCGGTTTTGAGTTGCGTAACAAATATCATCCTTGCGAGGACCTTCAATTTTAGGAAACTGTGCTTTTAACGCATCAATGACCACTGTAGTATCATCGACGGATAGGGTTGTTTGTGTCACAAATGCTAAGTCATCTGGATTCTTGACGGTCAAATTAGCCACATCCTCGGGGGTTTCCACTAAATACATGCCCCCTTCATCAGATGTGTATTGCCCCATTGTCCCTTCCACTTCAGGATGACCTACATGGCCTATTAAGATACATTCTTTACCTTGTTTTTCGAACCTTGCTACTTCCATATGTACCTTTGTTACTAATGGGCAGGTCGCATCAAACACATTTAGTCCTCGCTGCTTACCCTCTTCCTGCACTTGTTTCGATACGCCATGCGCGCTGAAAATCAAAATACCGTTATCAGGTACTTCTTCGACTTCTTCGACAAATACCGCACCTTTATTCTTAAGGTCATTGACCACAAATCGGTTATGAACGACTTCATGACGGACATAAATCGGTGATCCAAATAACTTTATCGCTCTTTCAACTATTTCGATAGCACGATCGACACCGGCACAAAAACCTCTCGGGTTGGCAAGTAATAATTCCATTACAGTACGGCCCTAGGATATGAGCCCAATACACGACACATTGAAGAGGCTTGTTCTAATTTATCCAATGCTGCTGCTATCTCGGCGTTGTCACGGTGACCTTCTATATCAATGAAAAAGACATATTCCCATACGCCTTTACGTGAAGGGCGAGATTCAATACGTGACATTGTGATACCACTTTGCGCTAAGGGTTCCAGTAAGGTGTGTAAAGCACCCGGTTGGTTTTTTGTTGATACCAATAAAGCGGTTTTATCATCGCCAGAAGAACCGATATCTTGCTGACCAATAACTAGAAAACGCGTTGTGTTGTCCGCCTCGTCTTCGATATTACTCGCTAAGGTTTCCAACTGATAAATTTCAGCCGTGCGATTGGCGGCTATGGCTGCGGCATGCTGTTCACCCGATACTCTTTTAGCCGCTTCAGAATTACTACTCATTGGTATCTGCTCACAATTAGCGCAATGTGTTGCTAACCATTGACGACACTGAGCGAGTGCTTGTGGATGACCATAAATCGTTTTAACACTGTCTAATTGCGTTTCTTTACTGAGCAAATAATGATGAATACGTAAGGAAACTTCACCATTGATTTTGAGAGGTGTGTCAATGAACTCATCCAAGGTGTGAGTGACCATGCCTTCTGTTGAATTTTCGACCGGTACAACACCATAGCTGGCATTACCTACTTCAACTTCGTGAAACACTTCTGCTATCGTAGAAAGTGGCTGTGGCTGTACGGATCCACCAAATTGTTTTAATGCTGCTGCTTGAGTGAAAGACCCTTCTGGCCCTAAGTAAGCGACTCGTAATGGTTTTTCTGCCGCTAGGCAGGCTGACATGATTTCGCGAAATAGTCTGGCCATTTCTTTATCATCTAGTGGCCCTTTATTTCTTTCCATGACCTGGCGTAATACCATCGCTTCCCGCTCTGGCCGATAAAAGTCGGTTTGCTCGCCATTGGCTGTTTTAATACGCGCAACTTCTTGTGCCATGTCAGCACGTTGATTGAGTAAGGCTTGAACTTGCAGATCGAGCTCGTCTATCTGTTGTCGAATGTCTTGCAAGGCTTGCTTTTCACTCATTCGTTTATCCTTCCTCAACCTAGCGTTGCCATCGCATTATCGTATTCATCATAGTCACTTATTCGTCTGCTGTTTCTGGAGCTGTTTCACTGTCGCTAGGCTCCAGATCATCTTCGTCTTCTACTTCTAACACACGCTCAAGACCCACTAACTTCTCTTTCTTGGTTAGATTAATCAACTTAACACCTTGCGTATTTCGACCCACGATCGAAACATCTTTAACCGGTGTACGTACTAGTGTGCCACCATCTGTGATGAGCATAATTTGATGTTCGTCGAGAACTTGAACTGCGCCGACCACATTACCATTACGTTCTGAGGTTTGAATTGAGATGATACCTTGACCACCGCGACCTTGAACACGGTATTCAGCTAAGTGTGTCCGCTTACCAAAACCATATTCTGTCGCTGTTAGGATCGCGCCATCTTCTTCGTGGGCGATAATCAACGAAATGATTTTTTCTTTCTCTGGTAAACGCATACCACGCACACCCCGAGAAACACGTCCCATTGAGCGAACATCACGTTCGTCAAAGCGAATGACTTTACCGCCTGAACTAAACAACATGATGTCTGATTCACCGGTCGTCAACGCCACATCAACTAACTTATCGTCTTCTTTTAAATCGACCGCGATAATACCGTTAGCCCTTGGGCGTGAATAATCCACTAATGGTGTTTTCTTAACTGTACCTGACTCAGTGGCCATGAAAATGAATTTATCAGCTTCAAATTCACGAATGGCTAACACGGCATTAATTTTTTCACCCTCTTCTAGCGGCAATAAATTAATAATCGGTTTGCCTCTGGCGGCTCGACCACCTTGAGGCAGTTCATATACTTTTTTCCAATAAACCTTACCAGCACTAGAAAAGCACAATAAGGTGTCATGGGTATTGGCAATGAAGAGATGTTCAATAAAGTCTTCATCTTTCATTGAGGTCGCTGATTTACCTTTACCGCCACGGCGTTGTGCTTGATAAGTATCGAGCTGTTGTGTTTTGGCATAACCGGCATGCGATAAAGTGACCACCATTTCTTCTTCATTGATAAGATCTTCTAGTGTCAGATCAAGATGAACATCTAAGATTTCTGTACGGCGTTCATCACCATATTCTTCTCTGACTTTGACTAATTCTTCGCGAATGACTGCCATTAAATTATCTGGATCGCTTAAAATGGCTAATAGCTTAGCGATTTCATCCAGCACTTCACGGTATTCTTCTAAAATCTTATCTTGTTCGAGACCGGTTAAACGATGCAAACGCATATCCAAAATGGCTTGGGCTTGTGTCGTTGATAGATGATAAAAACCCTCCACTAAACCTAATTCTACATCCAAGCCTTCCGGACGTGATGCTTCTGCTCCTGCAGCACCTAGCATTTCTAGGATCATTTCAGATCCCCAGCCGCGAGCTAATAAAGCCGCTTTCGCTTCTGATGGGTTTGGAGACGATTTGATCAACTCGATCACTTCATCGATATTCGCTAAGGCTGTCGCCAAGCCTTCTAAGATATGGGCACGATCACGTGCTTTACGTAATTCAAATAATGAACGACGTGTCACCACTTCTCGGCGGTGGCGGATGAAAGCCCCCAAAATATCTTTTAACCCTAACAATCTCGGCTGGCCATCAACAATAGCAACCATATTGATGCCAAATACTGTCTGCATTTGCGTTTGCTTGTATAGGTTATTCAAGACCACTTCTGGTACTTCACCACGTTTTAAAACCACAACCATACGCATACCATCTTTATCTGATTCATCGCGTAAGGCAGAAATTCCTTCTATTTTCTTATCTTTAACCAGTTCAGCAATCTTTTCTAATAATCTCGCTTTATTGACTTGGTACGGCAATTCATTAACGACAATACTCTGTTGTCCGGTGCTGTCATCTGTTTCTATTTCAGCGCGTGCTCGTATGTGAACACGACCACGGCCTGTCCTGTAAGCTTCACTAATACCACCAGCACCATTAATCATCGCTGCTGTTGGAAAATCAGGACCCGGAATATATTCTATTAAGCCCAAAACATCGATCTCTGGCTGATCAACCATTGCAATGCAAGCATTAAGAATTTCAGTCAGGTTGTGAGGAGGAATATTGGTAGCCATACCCACGGCAATACCTGATGAACCATTGACTAATAAAGCTGGGATTTTAGTCGGTAAAACAGCGGGTTCGTGTTCCGACTCATCATAATTGGCAATAAAATCGACAGTTTCTTTTTCCAAATCCACCAGCATTTCATGGGTGATTTTCGCCATGCGGACTTCGGTGTAACGCATCGCAGCTGGTGAATCACCATCAACTGAACCAAAGTTACCTTGGCCATCAACCAACATATAACGCATTGAGAAGGGCTGTGCCATACGAACCATTGTGTCGTAAACAGCTGTATCACCATGCGGATGGTATTTACCGATGACATCACCAACAATACGCGCTGATTTTTTGTAAGAACCATTCCAGTTATTACCCAATTCTCTCATCGCGTATAAAACACGGCGATGAACGGGCTTCAAACCATCTCTGACATCAGGCAATGCACGACCGACAATAACACTCATTGCGTAGTCGAGGTAAGACTGCTTCATCTCATCTTCAATATCAATCGAGTCCAACTCTAGTGCAATTTCATCAGTCATCTAACTTATCATCCAAATCAATATTAGGCGTTATTTTCAAACGAAACTATGATCTTATCATTTTAGGCGATTTCATGCACGTTTATACTAACAGTACTCTAGGGTGTCTCATCAGAAAAATAACTGCTTAAATCGTCTTCTAAGGTCGACATTAGCTTTTTAAGCCCCGTTTTCCACCCGTTTACCGTGTTTGACGACGTCGTTTCGGCTATATCGATGTCGATATGAAGACCTGTCTGAAAAACAACTTCTTCTGACGTTGCATCTATATCTGTCAAAAAGAATTGCATTTCTAATATAGATTTTGCTGGCAAACCCTCTCTTTTGTCACCATAAAGTCCTGTTACAGCAACTTCCAAAAGGTAATCTGCTTGCTGTGATTTATCCACGACTACGCGTTTAAAAAAGCCCGTTTTCGTCAACCATCGTTGAAGTTGAACTGTGAACATCTCTTCTGGCGTATCAAAAAACTCATGATCTGGCTGAGGTTGGAAAGCATTATCTTCAACTTTGAAAACAATATTCTTTGCACGAAACTGTGATGTCACAACAACTGGAGCTAAATACAAAACGCGCCCTTCTGAACGATCGTGCTCTTTTAGACCCCGATCGACATCTATAACATAAAACTGCTGAGGGACTTCTGTCGCAACAAGGGCTTCATCAGGTTTGCTATTCATCCCACCAAAACAGCCTGTCAAACTCAGCATGATGAGTAGGGCCATCATTGTTCTAATCACTTTCATTTTGTTTACCATAAATTTAATGTTGATTGCTTTAGTGAAGTGTTTCTCATTCGCTATAGTAAATTAACTCTAAATAGATTACTTGATATGAAACAATTAAAAACAAAAATACGTGATATTATTGATTTCCCAAAAGCGGGTATTGTCTTCAAGGATATCACCCCCCGTTTAAAGGACCATGACAGTCTCTTACTGGCCGTCAAAGCCTTGACGTTTCCACCTATAGAAACCGGTCTTCCTAAGCCAAAATCCAAACCTCGTTGGGGTGAATTTAAACGCCCAGCTCATTAAAGAAGCTACCCATCTTATTTCATGAATAAAGTGCTTGTGATTAGATACGTATGGCCTGAACCCAACTCGTCTGCCGCCGGTAGTCATATGCTGTCACAGCTGAGACTTTTTAAACAACAAAACTGGCACGTTGAGTTTGCTAGCCCAGCATAAACTACCTCCCATCAGATTAACCTTACTGATGAAGGCATTAGTCAAAAAGCAATTCAACTTAATTGTGACAGCTTTAATGATTATGCAATAGCCTATAACCCCGATATAGTCCTATTCGACCGGTTTATGATGGAAGAGCAGTTTGGCTGGCGTACTGACCAATATTGTCCCAACGCCGTCAAAATATTAGATACCGAGGATTTACAATGTCTTCGCTTTGCTCGACAGCAAGCGTTCAAACAAGACCGTGATTTTAACGACAGTGATCTGGTTAATGATCTTGCTAAACGTGAAATCGCCGCTATTCTACGTTGTGATTTCTCGCTGATTATCTCCCCTTATGAAATAGCTTTGCTCGTTGAATACTTTAAAGTTGACCCAGACCTACTCCATTTCTTGCCTTTTATGGTCGACTTAACACAGTTGCCCGATAAAAGTTTGGCTTTCGAACAACGTCAGCACTTTATTACTATCGGTAATTTTCGTCATGCGTCTAATTGGGATGCCGTGCTTTACCTTAGATCACTTTGGCCTAAGATAAGGCAACACTTACCTCAGGCAGAATGTCACGTTTATGGCGCTTACCCTCCGCCTAAAGCCACTGCTTTGAATAATCCTAAGATTGGCTTTTTGGTCAAAGGCTGGGCTGATGATGCATCTTTAGTTATGGGCCAAGCACGCGTCTGTTTAGCACCATTGCGTTTCGGTGCAGGACTCAAAGGGAAATTGCTTGATGCTATGATCACACAGACACCGAATATCACCACGCCTATTGGAGCAGAGGGCATGGCAGATACTCACCCTTGGCCTGGTATCATTACTCGCGATGGTAAAGGTTTTATTCAAGCAGCGATTACACTTTATCAAGTTCAGGACCAGTGGGCTGTATCACTACAGTACTGCCACAAGTTGTTACAACAAACTTACAACGCCAAAACGCTTGGCACAGCATTAATAGATCGAATTAACTCTATATCAGCTTATTTGAAGCAACATCGTTTAGCTAATTTCACTGGTACTATGTTAAAGCACCACACATTGGCAAGTACACGCTATATGTCTTAATGGATTACTGCTAAGAATAAGTAAACTAGCCGTTGTGCCTACAAGCGATGTCAATCTAGTAGCGCCCCGATATGCTGCTCACACCTTAAAAATTAAACGGGTCATTTGATTAGCATTAAATGACTATTTTCTCCTGTTATATCGTTCTGTTAATATTCTTTGTATGAGTGAGCCTTCCGACCAAGATGATATTGATTTATTTCGCCAAGAAATAGGTGATATTGAGCATCTAACACAGGATAAAATCACGCCTGTTACAAAACCCATTGATGCCAAAGCAGCCGTTCAACGCCGTTCAATAGATAGAAAAGAATCAAAACTCGCCGACATTTATGAGCCTAATGACTTGGTTGGCAGTGAAGAAAGTTTAATTTTTCGACGTAGTGGTATTCAAGAACGTCAGCTTTCTAGGCTTCGAGGTGGGCAAATAAAAATGGATGCTGAATTGGATTTGCATGGAATGACCATTCCAGTTGCACACCAAGCTTTAGTCAATTTTATAGCAGATTGTGTCAGCTATAATATTCGCAGTGCACGCCTTATTCATGGCAAAGGTTGGAGCTCCAAACACCATAAACCCATATTGAAAACTAAACTCAATCACTGGCTCCGCGATATGGATAATGTCCTCGCCTTTTGCTCTGCACGCATTGAAGATGGTGGTACAGGCGCCTTATATCTTCTCTTACGTAAACAAGTTAAAAAATAGGCCGCAATAAAATAATTGCGGCCTATATTTTTTAACCTACCCACTTCCTAGCATTATGGAATAAACGTAACCAAGGTCCTTCTTTGCCCCAATCATCCGGATGCCAAGAATGCTGGACTGTACGCGTTACCCGTTCAGGGTGCGGCATCATAATCGTGACACGACCATCAGTTGTTGTCAGTGCAGTAATCCCTCGCGGTGAGCCATTAGGATTATTTGGATAGCGTTCTGTAGGCTTACCATAATTATCGACATAGCGCATTGCGACTAAGGCATTATCAACATCATTGGTACTTGCAAATTCTGCACGCCCTTCACCATGTGCGACAGCAATCGGCATAGTCGAACCTGCCATACCTTTTAATAGGATAGAAGGTGACTCTACAATTTCTACCAGTGAAAAACGGGCTTCGAATTGTTCAGAGATATTGCGCTCGAATTGTGGCCAATGGTCACTGCCGGGAATGAGTTCTTTTAGCTGTGAGAGCATTTGGCAGCCGTTACACACACCGAGTACAAAGGTATCTTGACGATTAAAGAAATTGCTAAATTGTTGGCGTGCAGTGTTATTGTGCAAAATTGTACTGGCCCAACCGCGGCCGGCACCTAAAACATCACCATAGGAAAAACCACCACAAGCAACCAGTCCTTTAAAATCATCTAGGTCAATTCTGCCGGCCAAGATATCGCTCATATGGACATCAACTGCAGTAAAGCCAGCACTATCAAAAGCCGCTGCCATTTCTATCTGACCATTGACACCCTGCTCACGCAAAATAGCCACTTTAGGCCTAATACCGCTGACAATAAATGATGCTGCGACATGCTCACTTGGATCGAATGATAAGTCTGCTGACAATCCTGGATCTGCGTTATCCAATAAAGTATCAAACTCTTCTTCAGCACAAGCAGGGTTATCACGCTGTGCTTGCATTTGATAACTGGTTTCTGCCCAGTAACGTTGTAGTCTCGAGCGTGGTGAATCTATTACTTTAGTGCCGTTGATTGTTATACCAATTTGCTGATCGTCTGTTATTGTGCCAATCACATGGCTGTAATATGCTAGATCGTTTTCTCGTAATACTGCCAGAGCATCTTCAACATCACTATGACGTACTTGAATCACCGCACCTAATTCTTCATTAAACAGGACAGGCAAAATATCGCCTAATCCTGTCAATGTAATATCTAGGCCACAGTGTCCAGCAAACGCCATTTCACAAAGTGTTGTGATCAAACCACCATCACTTCTATCATGATAAGCCAGTAAGACATTATCTTGCTTAAGCTGTTGTATCGCTGAGAAGAACTGTTTCAGATCTGTCGGTTCATCCAAGTCAGGCGCGTAATGTCCTACTTGGTTATAGACTTGTGCCAAGGCTGATGCCGCTAAACGGTTATAGCCTTTACCTAAGTCAATGTAAATTAAGTCTGTATCATCCACATCCGTTCTGAGTTGCGGTGTCGCCGTTTTGGCTGCATCTGTAACGGGTGAAAATGCTGTAATAACGAGAGATAACGGCGATGTAACCGATTTTGTCTCATCCCTTTCTTGCCAGACTGTTTTCATTGATAATGAATCTTTACCGACGGGAATCGCAATTTCCAATTTTGGACAAAGCTCCATTCCCACTGCCCTGACTGTGTCGTAGAGCAGCGCATCTTCACCCTCATGTCCACAAGCAGCCATCCAGTTAGCAGACAATTTAACATCGCCTAGTTCGTCTATACTCGCTGCAGCAATATTGGTAATGGCTTCACCGATGGCCATACGACCTGATGCCGGTGCATCGACTAATGCCACTGGTGCACGTTCACCCATCGCCATTGCTTCACCTTTAAAACCATGGTGATCAGCTAAAGTGACGGCACAATCAGCAACCGGAATCTGCCAAGGACCTACCATTTGATCACGTGCTACTAGTCCTGTGACACTCCTATCACCAATGGTAATTAAGAAGTTTTTACTTGCAACTGTAGGCAGTTTTAATACCCGCTCTAATGCGGCATTAGCATCAATACCGGCTAACTCTAATTCTGGATTATGAAACTCAAGATGCGCCACTTCACGCAACATCTTAGGTGGTTTACCCAACAGTAATGACAATGGCATCTCTACAGGCATATTGTCGTTGTCGGCATCACCGACTAATAAATCTAGCGCCTCAGTTGCTTCACCCACAATGGTCCACGGACAACGCTCACGATCTGCGATGGCTTTAAAGGTTTCAACATGTTCAGGCGCTACACCGAGTACATAACGTTCTTGTGATTCATTACACCAAATTTCCATCGGCGACATACTCGGTTCGTCGTTGGGTACTAGGCGTAAATCAAAATGTCCACCACGCTGACTATCATCAACCAGTTCAGGAAACGCATTAGATAAGCCACCGGCCCCGACATCATGAATAGCGATAATTGGGTTTTTATCATCAAGAGCAACACAACGATCAATGACTTCTTGGCAACGTCGTTCCATTTCAGGATTACCACGTTGTACTGAAGCAAAGTCTAGGCTTTCTTCGCTACTACCAGATGAGACCGATGATGCAGCACTGCCTCCCAACCCTATTAACATGGCTGGTCCACCGAGTACGATAAGCTGAGCGCCTGGTTGAAATTGGTCCTTTTTGACATGTTGAGGCCGGATTGTGCCCATACCCCCTGCCACCATAATCGGCTTGTGGTAACCCCGTAATTCAAAGCCATCACCGTCTGGTACTGCTATTTCATATGTTCTGAAATAACCACATAGGTTAGGTCGACCAAATTCATTATTGAACGCTGCGCCACCTATGGGGCCTTCCAGCATAATTTCTAGTGCTGAAGCCATCCTAGCTGGTTTGCCGTATGGCATTTCCCACGGTTGTTCGAAGCCTGAGATATTTAAGTTTGAGACTGAAAAACCCGTGAGGCCAGCTTTTGGTTTTGAACCTCTGCCTGTTGCACCTTCATCACGTATTTCACCACCGGCGCCGGTCGCTGCACCTGGGAATGGTGAAATGGCCGTTGGGTGATTATGTGTTTCCACCTTCATGATGATATGTTGTTCTTCGCCTTGATAGCGGTACTGATTAGTCCGCATATCAACGTGGAAACGATCACTTTTCGGTCCAGCAATAACAGACGAATTATCGCTATATGCTGTAATGACACCTTGAGGGTTTTTATTATGGGTGTTTCGGATCATACTAAATAGCGTTTCTGGCTGAGGATCCCCATCAACGACCCATTCAGCACTGAATATTTTATGTCGACAATGCTCCGAGTTTGCCTGAGCAAACATCATCAACTCCGCATCACTTGGATTACGCCCTAAGATTGTAAAATTGTCGACTAGGTAATCTATTTCATCTTCCGCTAGGGCCAGGCCCATGGTCGTGTTCGCTTCAACCAAGGCTTTTCGGCCACCTGCTAAGATATCGATCATAATCAGGGGACGTGACTCACTGTGCATGAATAGACGGTCGGCGTCTTCTTCGCTGGTAAACACCTCTTCGATCACACGATCATGTAATAAAGCCATGAGCGGTTGCCACTGTTCTATCGACAGTGATGTGCTTGTTTCAACAAAGAAAGCGATGCCGCGTTCAACTCTTGCCACTGTCTCAAGGCCACTATTGTGCACAATATCAGTCGCTTTACTGGACCAAGGAGAAATTGTACCCGGGCGAGGTGTGACCAAGAAAAAGGTTTCATCATCGCCTGGTTCGACTTGCATTACCTTCGCTTCTAACAGTGTAGTCAGTAAGTCTTGTTCAGATGAAGTCAACTCATGTTCATCTCTAGACTCAACAAAATAACGATACTCACTTCGTATGGCAGTGATATTGTTATTATTCTGTTGAAGCAGACCTATTAATTTAGCTAAACGAAAAGTGGAATGTGCCGAATGGCCGATCATTTGCAACATGGTGTTCCTAATTCACATCTATTAAGAGAATAATGATACTTTATGTCGCTTATCTACCCAAATTAATTACACTTTACTCTGTCACCTATACCTTATGTCATCACTCGTTAACTCAATTAGACCCGGCCCATTTCGGCACCTTATCATTGTTGTTTATGATTTATTGTTATTACTGTCGAGCTGGCTATTAGCGACATTACTGATTGTGGCGTTAAATGGTGGTGAAGCGATAGGTCAAGGCAACCCCTTTTTTATTGGCTACCTCTTTCTGGTCAGCTTTGCTTTTTATGGTTGGTTTTGGACCCATGGTGGTCAAACTTTAGGGATGCGAAGTTGGCGTGTTTTTTTACTTAGCTATTCGAATGGCCCAGTTACGTGGCAACAAGCTTTTTTGCGCTTTGCTGTTTCCATTATCGCCTATTTGCCCTTAGGTTTAGGTATTTGGTGGCAGTATTTAGGAAAAGATAAAATCAGCTGGCCAGACAGTCTATCAGGCACTTATCTACACTATTCGAAAGACAGCAAAAACAAACCAGTATCCCGTCTTTCTTAAACCCTTTATTCACGCGCTTCTGCATATAAGCGCGTATATAAACCACCACTGTTAATCAGGTCATCATGATGACCTTGCTCACTGATTTTACCATCTTCAAAAACGTAAACTCTATCTGCTTGTCTCACCGCGCTGAACCGATGTGCAATGATAATCGTAGTCCGTTCTTGTAAAAATGTATCTAATGCCTCGAGTAAATTTTGTTCGGTCTCCATATCGAGTGCTGATGTCGCTTCATCCAGTATGACAACTTTAGGTTGAGCTAAAATCATTCGGGCAACCGCTAAC
>Ga0228624_1000863_pt1 | contig 13730 bp, 14 predicted proteins | sample 29DmetaG_FD_182744 | JGI IMG/M metagenome (GOLD analysis project Ga0228624, IMG submission 182744) | Seawater microbial communities from Monterey Bay, California, United States - 29D | ecosystem: Environmental > Aquatic > Marine > Coastal | place: USA: California | collected 2016-10-10 | reverse complement strand
AGTTTAGTCCTATATTGGGATATAGTTAAAATAATTGGATGCAAACTATAGTTTGTCTGGCTACACCGCCATCTGCTTCCCCAGATTGCAAACTAGCCCATAATTACGTGAATAACCGCGTTGTTTCAGTTAGATACAAGCGTGCGTTTTGTGTGATGCATGGGCTGAGGCCTTGATATCACCGATTCTATAGCTTTAACTCAGACGCTCATTTGGCGAGGGTGGGTTTTGGAGGAACCAGATATTAAAAGTGAAACGCGTCCATGACTTATCTAGCATGCCTGAGAACACCAATAGAATGATCCACCAAATATGCCAGCTGCAGCAGTCACCTTGGGAACTTCAGAATTCTTCCAGCTTGCAGGGGATCAGGATGACGTCCTGCACCAGCTTAGACTGGCCTACCATTTTGAATAGAGTCTCGAGCATTTTGGGGACATTTTGTTCGACCATCCCCACGTTGCCGGGAAGAAACTTTCCAAATGGATCTCGATCAAAGCAGCCAAAGCGGATGCTGCCTGTAGCATCGGCCAATTGGCTATGCCAGCGCACCACTCCCTCGAGCGAGATAGTCGAGTTCACAAAAACTCCTGTTGGTCCGTCAGGATAAAAGTCCCTTAGGCTGTTCCATGCTGCGTCTGCTGAATAGCCTGAGGCTTGAATGTTTTCAGATGGGACCGCGAGACCGCGTTCCTTATGCGCATCCATAAAACCTTTGAGGCGGGCGGCGGTATTGTGATCAGAAAGGCGGCCACCGACGAACCGAAGTGGTCCTGACCAACCGAGATCAGATTGGCATCTGCGAAATATGAGGTTCGTTAGATCTCTTGCGCCCGTGTAGTTGTCTGAAATGACCGAAGGCGCGTCTTTGCCCGGAAGATCGAGGTTTAGGACTTGGACGCCAGCAGCCTTGCAATAGGCTGTGATGCGGTCGGAATCAGTCGCACCTGTAGAGATTAGACATTCGACCTGATAGCCAACCAACTCTTTGGCGGCTTCGAATTCCAAATCGGGGTCACGCTGAGTGCAAGTGACAACAGGGAACATGCCTTTCGCGCGGGCCATCGCTTCAAACTGTTCGGCAATTTCACCGAAATATCGGTTGTCGTATTTTGGAACGATCATACCGATGATATTAGATTTATCACGCCTCAATAGACTGGCTTGAGTGTTCAAGCGATAGCCCTGTTCATCGGCGATCTTCAATACTTTCTCGGCAAGTTTTTTACTGATTCGACGCTTTTCCCAGGTTCCGTTGAGGACCGAACTAACGGCGCTCGGTGATGCCTCAACCAGTACAGCCAGATCATAGATCGTCTTTTTTTTGTTATCATTATCCATGTAATTAACCGTTCATCGCGCGTTGCAATAATAAACAGATTTCTTTGCAATTGACAAACCTTAATTGATTGAGTATTGCTTGCACCATCGATTGAGCAAGGTGCTATATCGGTTGTGCAATTAGGTTAGGGAGGATGACTTGATCTTTTGATCGTGCTGGCTAGAAATAGCAGCTAAGGTCAACAGCAAGAAGATGCCCTTCTGACTGAACGCGCTAGTCTAATTCGAAGGAGATACACATGACTAAAACGACTTCGCTTTCCATGGCTTCTGCGCTTGTTGCAGCCATGTTCGCTACCACTGCAACGGCGGAAACCGTTGCGTTCTTGATGCCAGACCAAGCATCCACGCGTTATGAAGAGCATGATTGGCCAGGTTTTGAATCTGCAATGGCTGATCTATGTGCTGATTGCAACCTAATCTACCAGAACGGCAATGCCGATGTTGCGTTGCAACAGCAGCAGTTCAACTCTGTGATCACCCAAGGTGCAAGCGTGATTGTCCTTGACCCAGTCGACTCTGCCGCCGCTGCTGCGATGGTTGAAATTGCGCATGCACAGGGCGTCAAAGTAATTGCTTATGATCGTCCAATTCCTGACTCGCCTGCTGACTTTTATGTCTCGTTCGATAACGAAGGAATTGGTTACGCAATCGCGCAGTCTTTGGTTGAACACCTTCAAGCCACTGGCGTTCCTGAAGGCGCAGGCGTTCTGCAGATCAATGGCTCCCCGACTGATGCGGCAGCTGGCCTGATCCGCGACGGTATCGATCGTGCACTTGACGCATCGCCTTATGTGACCCTGTCGGAATTCGACACACCTGATTGGGCTCCGCCGAAAGCACAAGAGTGGGCCGCAGGTCAGATCACTCGCTTTGGCGCTGAAATCACTGGCATCGTTGCTGCAAACGACGGCACAGGCGGCGGCGCAATTGCTGCACTAAAAGCTGCTGGTGCTGATCCACTTCCACCTGTAACAGGCAACGACGCGACAATCGCGGCGCTTCAGTTGATCATCGCGGGCGATCAGTACAATACGATCTCCAAACCTTCGGAAATCGTTGCTGCGGCTGCGGCTAAAGTTACAATGCAACTGCTGAACGGTGAAACACCTGAAGCGACGAGCACGCTCTACAACACTCCGTCTGAGTTGTTCGTTCCCGCAGTCGTGACTCAAGAGAACATCAAAGAAATCGTCTTTGATTCGGGCATCACCGCGGCTTCTGATGTTTGCACTGCAGAATACGCGGCGGCCTGCGCAGAGCTTGGTATTAAGTAAAAATTAGAACATCACGGCGCGGGCTCGCTTGCGCCGTTACACGATGACCTAGGGATGGAGGGCACCCACGTGACAACCCAATCAACACCCCCCTCAAAAGGGAATCTTATCCTGCGTTTGCGCGGCGTCGGCAAACAATTCGGGGCAGTGACTGCGCTAGAGGATATCGAACTTGATGTCCATGCAGGCGAGGTGGTTGCACTGGTTGGTGATAACGGTGCGGGCAAGTCTACCCTAGTCAAAGTGCTCGCGGGTGTGCATCAGCCCACCTGTGGCTCTATCGAATATCTCGGCAAACCTGTTTCGCTTGATACGCCCAAAAAGGCGCTCGAAATGGGGATAGCGACGGTTTTCCAAGATCTGGCTCTTTGTGAAAACCTCGACGTTGTTGCCAATCTTTTTCTCGGCCACGAGATAAACCCGTGGCGCATGGACGAAGTCCAAATGGAAGTCCGTGCTTGGACGTTGCTTCAAGAACTTGCCGCGCGTATCCCATCTGTTCGTGAGCCGATTGCATCTCTATCTGGTGGCCAACGCCAAACAGTAGCTATTGCCCGTTCTCTTTTGTTGGACCCGCATATAATCATGCTGGACGAGCCGACCGCTGCATTGGGTGTTGCGCAATCGGCTGAGGTTCTCAATCTGATCGAACGTGTGCGGGATCGTGGGCATGGTGTCATCCTGATTTCTCACAACATGGAAGACGTGCGCGCTGTCGCCGACCGGATCGTGGTCCTGCGGTTGGGTAAAAATAACGGCGTATTCACTGCCGAAACATCGCATCAAGACCTCGTCGCCGCGATTACCGGAGCGAGCGAAAACTCTGTCACTCGTCGCGCGGCCCGTAAACAGCAGGACTCGGAGGCGGTCCAATGACAAACGAAACAAATCAAATGACCCCGAAACTTGATCGCGCTGATACGCGTGTCCGTCATGACGCTGGCCTTTCTGGGGCGGTAAAGAAATTTGCGGATCAGGTGCGATCTGGTGACTTAGGTATGTTGCCTGTGATCATCGGCCTTCTGCTGATCTCAGCAGTTTTCACAACATTGAACCCAGTGTTCCTCGCGCCGAATAACCTTGTGAACCTCTTGTTTGATGCGGCTGCAGTCGGCCTGATCGCCTTGGGCGTGGTTTGCGTTCTACTGTTAGGCGAAATTGACCTATCGATCGGGTCAATGAGCGGACTTTCCTCGGCCATCATCGGTGTGCTTTGGGTAAAAAGCGGCGTACCTCTTGCCTTCGCGATCCTTGCTGTTCTCGTGAATGGTGCGCTTATTGGGTTTATCTACGGATTCTTGCGCAACAAATTCGAAATGCCAAGTTTTGTTGCAACGCTTGCTGGTTTGCTCGCGTTGTTGGGTATGCAACTCTATATCCTTGGGCCGACTGGATCGATTAATTTGCCGTTCACCTCACCACTTGTTCGATTCGGTCAGATTTTGATCATGCCTGCAGTTCTGTCCTATTTGGTTACACTTTTGCCCGGTATTTTGATCGTCGTAGGGGCCGTACAAACAAATAACAAACGGACCGCTGCCAGCCTGAGTGCCGAAAGCCTAAGTGTCGCGTTTGCAAAAGCTGCGCTCTTAACAATTGGCCTCGTTTTTTCTGTCTATTATCTCGAGCTCGGGCGTGGTGTACCTTGGATGTTTGGTGCCTTTGTGCTGCTGGTCGTCGTCCTGAATTACGGGCTGACACGCACGAAATGGGGTCGCTCCATGTTTGCAGTGGGTGGCAACGCCGAAGCTGCCCGTCGGTCCGGTATCAACGTGTTCCGTATCCGAATGTCTGCCTTCGTTGTGTGTTCGGTTCTGGCTTCACTGGGTGGTGTTTTTGCCGCTGCGCGTCTTGCATCCGCTAGTCAACAGGCGGGGACAGGTGACGTAAACCTCAACGCGATCGCTGCGGCTGTGATTGGTGGAACCTCCCTCTTTGGTGGCCGGGGTTCGGCCTGGTCTGCTTTGCTCGGTGTGATTGTGATTATGGCAATTTCGAACGGTCTGACCTTGCTGAACCTCAGCTCCTCGCTCCGCTACATGATCACTGGTGCCGTTCTGGCCATTGCTGTGATCGTTGACTCCCTCGCTCGTCGCTCTCGCGCGAGCCATGGCCGCGCCTGATCTAGAAAGGTTTTGATATGTCGCAAAAATTGATTGGAAAAACCGCTGCCATCACGGGTGCGGCGTCGGGCATTGGCCTAGAATGTACGCGTATTCTTCTCGAAGAAGGGGCAAAGGTAGTGTTGATCGACCGCGTCGAGGATCGTTTGAACCAACTCTGCGATGAGTTAGGAGAGAATGCTCATCCGCTGGTCATAGATCTGTTGGATGGACCGCAGGTTTCGTCGATGCTGCCTAGGATTGAGGCGTTGGTTGGTCCATTGGATATCTTCCACGCCAATGCGGGCGCCTATGTCGGTGGCGCTGCGGCCGAGGGTGATCCAGATGTTTGGGACCGTATGTTGAACCTCAATATCAATGCGGCGTTCCGTAGTGTTCAAACCGTTCTTCCTGCGATGATTGAGCGGAAGTCTGGTGATGTCATCTTTACCAGTTCTGTTGCGGGTGTTGTCCCTGTCGTTTGGGAACCAATTTATACAGCATCCAAATTTGCGGTTCAGGCTTTTCTCCATTCAACCCGCCGTCAGGTATCCCAATATGGCATACGGATGGGCGCAGTTCTCCCAGGGCCAGTTGTCACAGCTTTGCTAGATGATTGGCCCAAAGAGAAAATGGAGGAGGCTCTGGCCAATGGATCGCTCATGCAACCTCGTGAAGTTGCCGAGGCGGTTCTGTTCATGTTGACGCGTCCACGCGGCGTGGTTATCCGTGACATGGTGATCCTGCCGAATAGTGTCGATTTGTAAGTTCTGAGAGAAGGATGGAACGATGATCAGATCACCAGATAAAGCCGCTTATTTCCTCGGAATAGATGTGGGCACTGGCAGCGCACGGGCTGGCATATTTGATCGGCACGGCAAGCTTTTTGGAACAGACAAATGCGCAATTGAGCTTTATCATGATGCCCCGAATGTCGTAGAGCAGTCGAGTTCCGAGATTTGGGACGCTGTATCCGCGGCAACCATGGGCGCTATTAAAGCATCAGGTCTATCTGGTGATCAAATCGCAGGTGTTGGCTTTGATGCAACATGTTCCCTCGTGGTACTGGGAGAAAACGGTGCTCCGTTACCGGTCGGGCACACGAATGATCCAAGTCGCAATATCATCGTCTGGATGGATCATCGCGCGACTGATCAGGCGAACCGCATCAATAAAACTGGGCATCGCGTTCTGGATTATGTTGGTGGACGTATTTCGCCTGAGATGGAAACGCCAAAGCTACTCTGGCTCAAGGAAAACAGCCCTGAGGTGTATGGCGCCGCGTGGCAGTTCATGGATCTGACTGATTTTCTTACATGGCGCGCGACGGGCGATCTATCGCGCTCCGTTTGCACCGTGACCTGTAAATGGACGTTTCTCGCCCATGAAAACGCATGGGACGCGTCCTATTTTGAACAGGTTGGTTTGAATGAGTTGATTGTTGATGATTTCTCAAAAATTGGTACGACAGTGGTGCCTGCAGGGAAAGCTCTTGGATCCGGATTGACTGCGGAAGCAGCAGCAGACCTCGGTCTCGTGGCCGGTATACCTGTTGCGGCAGGTCTTATTGATGCGCATGCTGGCGGCGTTGGGTCAATTGGCGCAGAAGGTGGTGGAGGAGCAGAGGCAAACCTAGCCTACGTGTTTGGGACGTCCTCTTGTACCATGACTTCGACCTCAAAGCCCGTGTTTGTTCCTGGTGTATGGGGGCCATATTACTCCGCAATGGTGCCAGGACTTTGGCTGAATGAAGGTGGTCAATCTGCTGCTGGCGCTGCGATCGATGCTTTGCTCGCTTTGCATCCCTACGCTGAGACAGCAAAAGAGTCCGCAGCCCTAGCATCGATTTCATTGCCCGAGTTTTTAATGATAGAAGCGGAATGTCGGTTGAGCGATGGGGCCACTCCGGTCGACTTGGCCAAAGGCGTTCATGTCGTGCCCGAATTCCTCGGAAATCGCGCACCTTTTGCCGATCCCCACACACGGGCCGTAATATCTGGCTTAGGAATGGATCAAGGGCTCGAGAGCCTGATCTCAATCTATATCGCAGGGCTATGTGGTATTGGATATGGTCTGCGTCAGATCATCGAGGCGCAAAGCACCGCTGGCGCCCCAATACAACGCATTGTGATCAGTGGCGGTGCGGGTCGTAGCCCTCTGATCCGCCAGCTTTTGGCAGATGCAACAGGGGTTGAAGTGGCAGCATCAGCATCGGAAGAACCCGTTTTGCTTGGAGCTGCGATCCTTGGCGCAGTTGCCGGTGAAGCCTTCTCCAACATTTCGGCAGCAATGGTGCAGATGACAAGGTTCTCAGATCGTTTTACCCCTGCGGTGGGGGCAATGACTGAGATCCACAATACACGTTTTGAGATCTTTAAATCGCTGCAAGACACCGCGAGACGAGGGATTTACGTTTGATAGCATGATGGTTTTTGTAGCCTGCTAAGGGCATTGTCAGGCAAACTTGACGCCCCATTGGTTTCCCCCAACTCTTATAAATGACAGCAGAAAACCCATTGTGGATGATATGAATTATTTATATCTAATCCATATCTTATTAGTTATCTTACGGTCCACTGGCGCCAAACATACTCTGCGCAGTTATAGTCTTCTTTAATTTTTCGCACTTGCTTGAGACAATGCTCTGCCCAATCAAATGCTGACAAATTGAGACCTGATGCTGCTTGGTGTTCGCAACTCACCATTGTTAACATTTCTTCTGCCACTTCACATGGTGTAGGCCATGGAATGTAGGTTGTGTACTTTCTGTATGTTCTGGTAAAACTATTGCAACAATTAGATGTATTTGTTGTTGTATTAGAGGTTTCATTTTTATGTGCGCAAAGTACACAACCTACACTTTGAGCGCTCATCGCAGTTCTACCTCTTTAAATGAATAGCCTCCACTGTTTCGAGTGGTTTTTTCAATTCCTAGAGCCTCCATTCTATATACGAATTGCTTACGCCCCAGTTGGCCTCTCAAGCCTGTAGTTTTAAACCATTCAATATAAGCATCATACATGTCCAGAACGCCAACCTGATTATTTGGAAGCGGATACAAACAATCAGAGATGAATTGCTCGACATGATTATTATCGGCTTTCCACTTGAGCTTTGCATTTTGGCTGCTTTCAGGTTGTGTAAATTTTCCATTGCCCTCAATCAGGCGTTGCAGAGCATCCAAGGCTCGAGACGTAATAGCATCCATCTCACCTTTCAACTTATCTAAGAGGTAAGGGTCTGCACTGCTCCCCATAAATTGGCGTTGCAGATTGATTATACTTATCCGCCGGAAAAGGCCGTCAGAATAATCGCGTATACGTGGCATATGATTTGTCAAAATGATATGTTTGGCAAATGGCTCTATCTCGCGCACGTCTTGAAACTTTCGTTCAACAGACATCATCTCTCCAGAAACAATTGCCTTGAGCAGCCCGTCCTCTAATTCTTCATTTTGATTTAATTCAGTGACAAGATTCAGCAGCTTGCCTTCGAGATTTGATCTCTGAAACACATTCCCCATTTTGCTAGGTTGAACAGATGCAGTCAGCTTTCGCCCGACCATTTCTTTTGCGAGTGACCCAAGTACAGATTTACCATTTGCCCCTTGGCCACATAAAATGAAACACTGCTCAAAGCGTGTATGTGTGACTAAGCAATATCCTAGCATTTCCCAAATTAAATCACGCATTTGCTCAGCGTCTTGTAACGGATTTGCATTCACGTCACATAGAATATCATCTAAAAATTTATTGAATTGTTCTGGTTCACTCTCAGTGTAGGTTGCATCTATTTGTATACGCCGGTGTAATTCTTTCTTTGGGGGCGCTTTTTTCCATTTTTGGTTTTCAAGTGAGTAATACCCATCTTTCATTACAATGATATTTGACGGGCCAAGTTCGAAGCGTTCTTCTTTATCAAAATTGTAATGTTTAAAAAGAGCTATGGCGCTGGCAACTCGATTGTTCATGACTTTGTCAACTTTTTCAGCAAGAACCTGCATTGCAGTCGCTTTCAATTCAGCATCTGAAAGCAATGCCCAAATAGAGCCATTAAAAACCCAAACGCCTGAAGGATACTTTAAGAGATTATCTGTTCCATAACGCTCTTCAATCATATGCATTAATTCTAAATCAGATTGGTCGCGAATTTTGAGCATACTCATCATTTGCCTCCAATTTTATTAGATTGGATTTTCTCAAATCTTTCAAATCGATATACTGTAGTCAGCCCGTGTGCGTGGCTTATCAAAACAGGAGTTTTATGAGTGCTACCCCATAAAATGCTGGCAGCAGTAGGATTATAGTCACGCCCTTCAATAGGATCAGCGCATGGCATTACACAATTGCGCGAGATTTTATCTAGGATATCACTAACAATTGCTGCCGATCCATCTGCAAGCTCAATACTGTCATTATCACTGATGCATCTACCGCTTATTCGCCCTGCAACAATTGCCTTTGCTTGAGTATGCGACCCGCCATGCATTTTTATATGTTGTTCTATTTGAAGATTTATAAACTCTTGGCGTTTAATATCTGCCTTTGGCTGTCTTTGTTGCTTTCTAATGTCACGTTGGCGGTTCCATTCAAAATTTAACGGCATTTGAGGCTTTTGAAGTGCAGACCCATTCTGCTGAATCATGTGTTGTAAATCCCGTTTTACGCCTATGCCCAAAATTGGATCAGCTGTAAAAATAAGACGCTCTGGGCTGCCCACAGACACGTCAATAATTGAACGATCTAAAAGCTGACCAGATTTGCTGATAATAAAATACCCTAAGCCGTTTTCCCAACACCTTGCATGAAGTGCTAAAAGTGATTGAGGTATCTGCTGAGCCTTCTGCAAACGTACAAACATATGAAAGCCGTTTGCATTATTATGAGTATCTCCCTCTATATGAACTCCTGCTGATGAAGAGGGGCGAATTAAATAATCTGCTTGGTCAAGTTCTGGCCAGATATGTTTAAGTGTTGGGAGTATTCCACCTAATTCATCAATTTTTTGAGTAACCTGAACTGGCTGATCTTTTATGTCGTAATCTATTAAAAGCCATCCTTGGTTTAATGGGAACATAAAATCATCTTTGGTGCGGCTTAAACATTGTAAATTATTTTTATGAAGTTTTTTTTGTAAAGCACGAGCTGCAACAGGTAATATATCGCCCGATTGTTTGGGGATGCCTAAGCAAAGAGCATGATTGGTTTGCAGATTGTCAGTAAGTATTTTGAGTTGTGAGGATGTCGCAATTTCTAAAGGTAAAACCTTGCCTTTGATAAAGAGACCATTTGATTGCTTTTGTAGATTGCCAAATTCATTAATGGTAAACTTTTTGCCCATCCATTTTGTATTTTCTAATACGGATAGTGTTGCTGTATCTGAGCAATTAGAAATGTCGTTCATTTTTACACCTATACTTGAGGCGCACTAACCGATGTAGTATGAAGAGAATGTATAATATCTCGATATGCCCACGGTTGTAGCGCCGTGGGTTTATTATTGATTATGTTTTGAAATAGTCTCTGGCAAACCAGCCAACACATCCTTCATCGATACATCTGAGAGCAGATTTAAGCCTGTACTGACTTCGATGAGCTTGTTTCTTGATGTGAGATAGCTCACACCAAGCCAATGACCTCGGTTCAAAAGTTTTGCTGAACGATGTTGGATAATCCATTGCAAAGCGTTTCTGCATTCAATGATGCGCCAGCGTGGGGTAAGCTGGATGATGACTTTAGAGTAGTTGTCATCACGCTCTCGGTGCGAGTGAACATTATCTATATCTACCCCGTCATTATTTGCACTTGGGTGGGGGCGCCGCACAATTGTAGCCATCACACTTCCTCCTGCATATTCTCAAACCAAGTCAGCAAGTCTTCTGAGCGCCATCCAACAGCGCGATAACCGAGCTTCACGGGCTTGGGAAATCTACCATCCGCCATCATGGCATAAATTGTAGATCGAGAGAGACCAAAGCGTTTTTCTATATCTTTTCTGCGAAGTATTTCTGGGAGTATCATAATAAAAGCCTTCTGTATTTAATTGAATATACAAGAAGGCTATGGTGCAGAACTTGTTTTGTCGTTTGCGATAAACTTTTATATAGTTTTTCGCAAACTTTGGTTTAGTTAACCGTTGAAATCATAGCCACAAAATACATAATCATCATTTGTTTCAGCTAAACTTGCAAGTTGTTGCAACTCGTGTAATTCATTAAATGACTGGCAAAGATCATGGGCTTCATATGCAATAAATGCAGCACCCGTAGCAGTGCCTAAGTAAGGAACCCAGCTTCCTGCAGTTTGAGTTACTCCTGCTGCAGCTATCCGTACGCCGCGAGCAATTGATCGGCGGCTTATTTTTTTTGTTGTTGTTTTTATCGAACTTTTAATTTGAAACAGTTCTTTTGAAAGTCTAGCTGATTTTGCTTTATTTTTTGATGAGGCCGATGAGATACCAGTAGTTGATTTCATAGCTGCATCAAATATGCCTGCTAAAGCACCTCCGGTAAATTGTGCAATATTTAGAATAATTGAAATTGTTATTATCATTGTCAGAAGAAGCGTTTTTCCTGCTTTTAATAATCGCCAAAGAACTTTAATTGTTGTGTAGATTATATTCATAGTGTGTTCCTTAAATTTTCAAACAGTTGCTCGCAAATTTCTGAGTTCCAATTTTCATCTACTTCAAGTTTATTACGGCCGCGAGATACGGATTGTTCGAGCGTTGCAATCATACCAATAAAAAGTTTTTTGGTAGTGATGGAGTATTCATTCTCTTGCGCAAAAAGAATTAGCTCTCTGTTGGATGTATTTGATTTTTTTACTAGTGACCAATCCTTAATCATAAACCAAAGTGCAAAAACCCTTTTTTGATCAATACCAAGTAAAATCGATTTTTTAGGACGGCCATTGGGGTTTTTACTGAGTTTTTTTAATTTTTGAATATTAATGTAAATCGACCCAATAATTGCTAAATCACGCGCTTCTTTAGTCGCACCAACACCCATGCCAAATACATAATCTTCTGAATTTGGTGCCAACTCAGCTTCTTCGCCAGGTTTAAGGCTGATGTAATCTAGAAGTCCTTTGATTTGTTTTTTATCAGTCATGCCTTCCCCTCCAGAAATGCATGCCATTTAATTAGTAACTGAGCGCGCTCGTCTATTATATCGGTTCGGTAATAAGCATGCTCTACATTATTCCCAAATTTATGGGCTAATTGAAGTTCTGCAGCTTCCCTTGAGTGTTTGTTTTCTGCTGCCCATGTTCGAAAAGTTGACCTAAGCCCATGGGGAACAGCAGGGCGTTGAGATTTTGCATCCACAAAACCAAATTGATCGGAAAAATGCATACGCTTCATTGTTGAAGAAAGCGTCATGTTTGAAAGTTCAGTATTTTTATTAGAGCAGAAGACCAAGCCTTTATGGGTTTTGGTTCCATTTATGAGCGCATACATATCTTCTGTTATTGGTATGCGATGCTCACGATTTGCTTTCATTCGAATTGCAGGAATAGTCCAAATGCCAACAAAGCCTCGTTGTTCAGCTTCTTTCTGAGTGAATAATTCTACTTCTTCCCAAGTCATTCCCCTTACTTCGCCTGATCTTGAAGCAGCTAGGGTCAAAAACATTAATGCTCTTGCACCATTACCATCTCTTAATCCCAACTCTTTCCACCATCGCTGGGCATCTTTTAGCTGTAATGCTGGTTGTTGCTTTGGCATTGTGGCTTTTGACTTTGAGGGAAGTAGAGCAGATAAATTACCATCCCATGTTGCTGGGTTTGGTGCAGACATCATTTTTTTAACAATTGCATAGTTGAGGACAACTTGGATTCGGCCTCGCAGGCGACTGGCTGTTTCTGTCTTCTGGAGCCATATAACCTCAAGCAGGCTGTGGATGTGATCAACTGTAATCTGGTTTACTGGCAATGAGCCAATTGTGGGGTAGGCGTATTGTTCAAGCGTCGATCGCCATTGTGCTTTATGTTTCTCGTTTGTCAGTTCTGCATTTTTAATCTCAAGAACAGTATCTGCAATTTCAGCAAATGAAGGAATGATTGTCGGTTTTTCCTTATGTGTCTTTGGATTAATGCCTTGAGCTGAAAGGGCTTTGTTCTTTGCAGCTAGACTACGGGCTTCAGTTAATGGAACGGTGGGGTAGCTGCCCAGACCAAGTTCAATTTGTTTTCCATTAATTCGAAGTCTTTGTGACCAATTCTTTGATCCAGACTTTCGGACATGTATATTTAAGCCTGTCCCATTATCATCATAGTATCGCCCAGCATCTAGATTTGAATTCAGATATTGAGCGCTTAACTTCTTTTTCATACATCAGCCCCTACAACTGCCCCTACAAAATGCAAGGAATATACAGGAATACTATGGCATTAAAAGTACATTGAAAAGAATAAAACATATATAAATATAGATATAATTAAGACATATTAGAATTTATAGGAATTAAAGTTATACGGACTGTCTGTCCGCCACATATATGAATTAAACTATTGATAATAAATGATTTATATAATTTAAAGTTTTACCATATACACTTTTATATACAGTTTGTTCCCACTTCTGAATAAATGCGTGCAAAAGCTCCAACTTCTCTGGTGCCAATTTTGTTAGGCTCATAGATTATCCGCATTAGGGTTTCATTAAAAAACGCGCCTGTTCGTTGGTGTCATATAAATGCTGGTGTTTGTGCGAATGTTTTTAAGTTTTTACATTGGGAATGATTAATTTCTGTTTATCATTAACCATTTTTGTAAGGCTTGATCTAGAAATCGAGAAACAATCAGCTGCAACATATTCATCATATTGAGGCAACAAACAAATTAATGGCCGCGAAACAAGTTTATGCCAATAAATAGAGCCAGGCTCTGGGCCATAACCCCAATCGAATATGACAGGAACTGTTCTTCCAAGCCATAGTTTAGGAAAAACAAATTCTGCGTAGCGTACCTTTTGGATTTTATTATTTGGCCAAGTTCGGAATTCAGGATTG
>Ga0228624_1000823_pt1 | contig 14196 bp, 16 predicted proteins | sample 29DmetaG_FD_182744 | JGI IMG/M metagenome (GOLD analysis project Ga0228624, IMG submission 182744) | Seawater microbial communities from Monterey Bay, California, United States - 29D | ecosystem: Environmental > Aquatic > Marine > Coastal | place: USA: California | collected 2016-10-10 | reverse complement strand
GATCTCCATTGGAAGACCCTGATATGGTTGCTCTCATTGTGTTTGAATTTATGGATATACTACATCCAGCATAAGCAAGTGTATTTACATCCGTAGATACACCTATTAACGTTGATTCCAATGTTGTAGTATCATAATTACCACTTGGAATTTTTATTGTAGCGGTAACACTACTTCCAGAGGAAGGGGTTTTGGTTACTTTAAATCCATTTGTTCCTAATGTTTCTGATATAACATGTTGTATATTTGCTATTTCCATAGAAGACATTTTCATAGAAATAACATTTTTTAAAGGAGTAGCAAGATTAATTGTAAAATTACTACTTTTTGAACTAAAATAATTTTTTCTAAACTTTGTATCAATACTAAGTTGACTTGTTATTATATTTCTTTTTAAGTCATTTACAACACCTTGATTTACTGGACTAATATAAATCGATTCTAGTTCTTTTTCTCGTCTTTCTTGAACTACAGAAGATAATTTTTTAATATCTTGTTGTAAATCAGTAATAGAATAAGATTCATCCATTATACCAGCTAAATTGTTATTTCCCTTGATATTTAATTTGTCTTTTAATGAAAAATGTATTCGTTTAATAAAATTTATAATCTTGCTTTTCTCTTCCAAACTTAAATTTAATTGTGATATAGCTTGTATTTTTTTATCCACACATTCTTTTAATTCATAATAATTATACTCTTCTTGATTTGATAACCGAATAAATAATTTCATATCATTTATGGTGTAATTATCGACGTTTAAATCAATATTTAATTTTTCTATTGTATTATTATTTTTTTTCTTAAGATGGGATTGATTTGCGTTTTTTATTGAACTGTGTTTATTATCTAATTTATATGATTTTTTCATTTATAATAAAAAAATATTATATTAATGATTTACTAATTTAATATTTTGTTTTTGTTATTATTTAATTAGGACTATTATAATTGTTTTCAATTAAGCATGTTTTTGCATATATTCAGCCATTTCCTTTTCATATCTTTCCTTATCTTTTAGGTTTTGCTGTTCATATTTCTTTTTCTTTTCTGGCTTCAACTTTCTCCACATTTCACCCAATTCTTTTGCTACTGCTCCAATATTAACCTTACCTCCTTTCTTTTTTGCTTTTTCCAACAATGCTGGTCGCTTATCATCACAGTAAAAGAAGTAAGCTGATTTAGGTTTTTTAGGCAAATTTTTATTTTTCTTTGCTTTCATTTTCATCTTTTCACCAACAAATTTCTCCATCAATTCATTGATTTTGTCTGAATGTCCCAATTCTAGACATACAGCTCTTAATAGTGAGGCATGGGATTCATACCAATTATCGTATAAACTAACAGTATTATTATGAAATAGTAAACTCATGATTGTTATAATAATAATTATAATGATTATTTTTAAATCAATTTTATATAATTTAATTACTTTTTGATATATTTGTGTTAAAAGCTATATTTATAACAATTTAAAAATATTTATTTTGTTATAAAATATATTCCCTTACTTTGGTATACACCATGGCCAAATATACTAAATTTAAAAAAACGGAAAAAGAAAAATTAGATGAATGTTTTAAAGAAATGAAAGCTGAGTTTGATTTAGAAACATCACGATTACAACAACAATCACAAAAACTTAAAGAAAAAGAAGATGAAGAGTTTACAAGAATGGTATATGAAAGTGGTATTCCTGTATGTTTTAATAATAAACTTACTGTTTTGGATAAAACTACAAATAAAATAGTAGAGTTAAGTGGTAATATTTTGCCTATACAAAAATAATTACTTTAAATCTGTAACACTATAACATTGTAATAATTCAGCACGAGCAGTTATTTTAGCAGTTAAACATTCTTGAGTGGTAATTTGTCCTTGTGAAATCATATTTCGTATCGAGTATTCTGCATCAACATTATTTTTATTTAAAATAATAGATTTGTAAAATGTTTTTGAAATCAATTCATAATCCGTTGAACTATTGCTTTGTAATTTTTTTGCTTCATTAAAATAATAATTTGAATCTTTACATTTTAAATATTGTTTATAATCCGTATATTGGTTATGAGTCATAATTATATACTATAATTATAAATAAATTTGTAAACTTTATAAATTTATTTGTATATTGATGTAATTAATAATATAATGATACAATTATTTACATAGCGGACTATATATCATCATTATAAAACAAAGAACAGGAAATAACATTAATGAAATAGTTAATAATTTAAAGGGTAAATATGCTCCTGCTGTTATAAATTTAAAACATTTTGATTTTTTCCTTTCTTTAATATGCTCTTGATTTATTGTATATGATACAAAAACATTATCATAAATATCATCCGCTGATTCTGGTAAATATTTAAAATACATTTCTTCAAATTCGTTGTCTAGGTTCATTAAAAACTCCATTGCTACACAATTTAACACCATATCATACAAGTTATCTTCTTTAAATATGATCCATAAATTAGCCACATAAACAAATAAATTAAATCCAAATTCTTGAAATGTATCAATCATAACCAATATATCTATACTAGGTGTTAACTTTTGAAGACGTGTTCTATCTGTTAAATTATCCCAAAGAAAAAAAGAGCGCACAAAATAAACCGAAGAAGCACCAAACATTATTAATTTTCGCTTCCAATCAGAAGCATTTGGACAAATACTACCATCATATCCATCTATTTCATTTGCTACCATTGCTATATAAATAGACCATTGTGCTATAAATATAATTATGGGTAAAGCAGCCAACAATGAAAATACATGACTACAATAAAAAGCATTCTTTTCTTTTAACTTTTCATTTTTATATCCTCTAGTGATATGGTATTTAAATAATGAAAACATTCCAAATTTAGGATCTGTTATTATTATATCTACTTTTTCTGATTGTGACAAAACGGGTTCTTCTATAGTAAATCCTCTAGATGGGGTAGTACAATCAGGAATAATTTTTCTACTGTGTTCTGTACCAATTAATAAATCATCATGTAACTTAGCACTTAAATGATTGCATAAAAAAGTTAAATTGTCGTATAAAATACTACATATAGATTTTCGTTTTTTTTCTTGTATTAACATTAATATTTTTTTTACATTATATTTAACTTATTTTGTTATATTGTTTAACTCGACTATTATTTATTAAATAATATATAAAATTAATTTAAAGAAATACCACATAGTATATACAGACGCATTGGCGTATGAGCTCGAATAGCTCAGTTGGTTAGAGCGCACGACTGTTAATCGTGAGGTCATAGGTTCGACCCCTATTTTGAGCGGAGGTGGCGACCTTATAATACGCAATAGAGGGTATGTTTGATTGTTGGATAGGTAGGTTGATTGTTGGATAGGGTATGTTGTTGGTTGGCTGTAATGCCGGATATAGCTCAGTTGGTAGAGCGATTGACTGTAGATCAATTGGTCGTGTGTTCAATTCACACTGTCCGGATCTGACTTTAATTTGAAAAAATTAATAAAGTCAATAAAAATAAATATAAAATACAACTTTTCGCGCCCGATTGGCGGAGTGGTCTAACGCGCTCGACTTAAGATCGAGTCTCTTAGGAGGCGAGGGTTCAAACCCCTCATCTGGCAACAAGTTGGTGTAAAATAAATATAATTTTAAAATAAAGTGGTAAACAATGGTGGTGTATAATTTATAGCGACTTGGCGCAGAGGTTAGCGTGCCGCGCTCATAACGCGGAGGTCCAAGGTTCGACCCCTTGAGTCGCTAATTATAAAAACATTATAAATTCATTTATCGTTTAAATGATTTTATAAACTTGCTTAAACATAGCACTATATTTTAATTAACTAATATGACAGCTATTTGGCTTATTGTAACACATTGTAGTAGTTTATTTCCAATAGGATGTTTGATATGGAATTACAAAATAAGAAAAGAAAAAGAAAGCTTATTTTTAATTACCAGATTTTTATATACTTTATTTTTTTCACTTTTATACCATTCTTATCATGTTAATGATGATGAATTTATTAATTTAAGTGCTAATAATAAAAGTGTATGGACCTTTTTAGACGCACAACAATCATCTGCTTTAATTGTATCTACTGTTTTATATTGCTGTAGAATAAGAGAACCTTGGTTTTATATTGTAAGTTATGGTATGGATACATTATTATTATGTTTATATTTTTTTGATTTATATGCTATCATTATTTACTTGTTAATTATTACTACATTTATAACATTTGTTTTAAAATATAAAACAATTATTCGATTTCTTAAATTTTTTATATTTACTTGTCTGTCTTGTGTTGTTTTTTGTATCGGTTCTTTTTATTGTTATTTTTACTATTCTACAACCAGCGATAAAGAATATATTTTATATCATTCTTTATGGCATGTATTTATTTTTTTATCTGCTGGAACAGGAATTATTTTAAGATTTAAATTAAATAACAAATTATATCCAATGTCTAACAGACCATCATTAAATTCTATTTAATTATTGAAAATATATATTGTTATGTAGCACTATATATTTTTAAAATTATTTGGATTGATTGATTGCCATTGCCTTTATACGATTAAGACGGTCCATTTGTCCAATTTTATTTTGCACATTTACCTTATCTGTTGTAGTTACACCATCTCGTTGTTGTTGATTTGTTAAATTCCCCATGTTATGCACCGTCGCTTTTTCATGATTATATGCTTTTAACTTTCTATTTGATCCGGTTGGTGTTCCAAAATTTAATGTATTGTAATAACTATTTTTAATGCTATTTGGATATTGATAATTAGCATTTATGGTTTTTGCTTTATTTGGTCTTGGTGGATTTGGACGAGGTTGTGTAATACCTATATTTCTTCCTAATGTATTCATATCTTATATATACATAACATAAATATTTTAAGATGATAAATATTTATTAAAATATATTAAAAGATTGATTATATAATTTAGTATTAGATTTACCGATGGTTTTTTCTTGTGAAAAAGAATTTGTTAAACTAAATTACTATGAATATAAGGATAATAATGTCAATTCTGAAGTAAAACAATTATTTGCTTATTGTAAAAAAAATAATGAAACAGCAATGATTACATTAGATTATGAAGAAGCATTAAATAAATGGTATTTTTCATATCCAATGAAAAACCAAGGTATAAATTATAAAGTTTCTTTTTATAATAAAGATAAATTAAAGAATTATATTTACTCTTTATTGGACCAAGATTTATTGGAATAAATTGATTTAAAATTTAAAAAAAAGTTTTAAATCAATAAAAATGAACAAACAAACCGAAAACAAAGATAAAAAAATGGAAGAAACTACAAAACAATGTGGGGTATGTTATGATGATTTAACAGTTGACAATTGTGTTTCTACACCTTGTAAGCATTCATTTTGTAGTAAATGCTTCTTTAAATGGTTGAAAGAATCAAATACATGTCCTTTGTGTAGAAATAATTATACAAGATATCATAAGTGGGATTATGATGATATTGATATGAATGCTGTAACTCATGAATTTAATATGTTTCGCGATGTTATTACTAGAACAAAAGATGCCTTATCTGAACACCATATAAAAAAAGAAAAATTAGAAAAAAGAATAGAACAAATGAATAAAGCTATAGATGTAAATAATCAATATATAGTACAAAAACAACAATCATGTCTTCGTATGAATAAAGATTTGGAATACAAACGAGGATTTTACAAGGCGAGTCATTTTCCAATCACAGAAATAGATTTATATAATTTTAAATATGATGATCAAGAAACGGTTGAATGGAAAAATGGTTTCCAGAGAGGTTTTGAAAAAAAATATGATTGTGATATTTTAAATGATTACGATTATGTTATTGACCCTTTTATTTCAAAGGCCAGAAATGTATTAAACACATTAGCGAAAGAAAAAGAAAATGGAATTTCGGTGGAGAAATTTGATAAAGTTAAAAACGATATTTATAAATTAGTTCATTGTTTATCAAAGTATTCAACTAAAAAAAAATTTAAAGAATTGTTTAATAGTGGTATTTTAAAAAATAAAGATGGAACAGAAACAATCATAGGAATGCCATTTAAAATGTTTGAGAGTGCTGCTAAAAACACTTATATGGTATGTAAAGAAATATATGTAGATTTCATCTACGATAAAAATGAAGGTTCTTGGTATAAAACGCCTTATTATATAAATAATAATAATGATATGTGTTATTTTGATTATGAAATAAAATTAAATAAGAAAGATAATGATTCACAATTTAAATTTAATCGTAAGAGAAAACATATGGATATCTCTAATAATTTAAATGATATTGTAAATAATACCGTAAATGAGATAATTGAAAACGTTGTAAGTAAAACTAATGAATAAATAGTATAAATTAAAATAGATAAGGATAGGTAAAAATAATATTGAATTTTTAATATTATTTTTTATGTTATTTTTAATTTATTTACGTTTGGATTTTCTTGTATTATGTTTTGAACGCTTTGTTTTATGTTTAACTCCTCCTTTTTGTGTTTGTGTTCTTGTTTTCGACCTTGATTTTGAAATTGATGGTGTTTTCTTTTTTGTTTTTGTTCTACCTTTTCTTGGTGGTGTTTTTGCTCTTTTTTTTTTATTAGCATTTAACATTTTATACATGTACCATCCATCCACCCCTAGGTCATGTGATTCCGTTGCACGTTTTTTTCGATATCCTGGACTCATTTTCACAAACTGGTCTGTATTTGGATCGTATTTTGTTGTTGTTCTTTTCAATCTTTTTTTTTGTTGACCAGTAATTCGTGTATCATAATTGGAATTAAATAATTTATATTGTTGTATAACATTAATAAAATCAATAACCTGTTTATTTGTATGTTCCTCATCCTTTGTTATAATTGGTAATTGTTCTACCATTTCATTTATTTGTTTAAATAATTCTGGATTATTCATATTTTTTTTAAAGGAGTTATTGGGACTATTTGTAAATCGGAATCCTTGATTATAATAATATTTTACAACATAAGTTAATGCTGCTAATTTTACAGCTTCGTATTTTTTGGATTCTGCTACAATTGTATCTAATAAAGACATTAATGATTTACCAATACCCCTTTCTTTAGAACATAAACCATCTACATACAAACAAGGCTCCGGTTCAAAATTCATATAAGCTAAGAAATCACCATCCAATTCATATTGTCTTTGTCTTGCTTTTGTTCTCATTTTGTTCATGGTGCTTTTGTGTAAATCACGACACAAAATAAAAGCAGACATTATAGGCTCCTCTCTACTATTTTTCACTACTTTTAAAATAATCATATTTGTAGTTGAATCTAATTTATCAAATGAAAAATAATCCCCATCCATCGCGGGTGAACACGTATGAACATATTCTATTTCTCCATCTGTTTCTTTTTCGTGCTCTGTATTTTCCAAGGATGAACATGCCATTCTCCATAAGTCGTCTGGGCTAACATTTTTATAGTTACTGGATGGACTATGAACATAAATAGGAAAATTTTGATATTTTGTTTGAAAATTAGATGGTATAAAATCTTTTGTGTGATTGTAAGTAAATGTTGTATGAGGGTTATAGATTACATGAACACCTTCGTCTACATTTTGAATGGTTTCAAATGTATCATATTCATATGTATCTTCGTCTTCTGATGAAGTTGATCCACTCGACGTGTATCCGTATGAACTACTATTTGAACGAGAACTAATACTCATTATTTATATACTAAATTGATATTAAAAAATAGTAATATTAAAATAATAATATCAAATATATTAAAGAATGACTACATCAGCTACAAAAGATAAGAAACATAAAATAAATAAATTAGAAACACAAAAATTTATAAATAAAATACGAGCTATTTATGTTCCTATACATGGAACTCTTTTGTTTAACACATTATTTAATAATTTAAATGATTATCATTTACTAAACATGATAAAAATGTATAAAAATGAGTTGTTTCTACGACATAAGTTAATAAGCAATTATATTATGAAAGAAAAATTTATCACGTATAAAGATATTTCATTTGTTACTGGAATGTATATTAATGCTATTCAGCATTATTTACATGAATGAAATGTTATAAATTATAGTTTTTATTTTATCAACTTTTATTTTATATACATCGTGCTCATCAAATCAATCATTCTCATTATTTCAATAATCTCTTATATCTTCTTAAAACAATATTCATTTAAAACGTTATACAAATTAAAACCATATTTTAAACTATAAAACCATATTTTTTTAATAAAATAAAACCATATTTTAAAAAAATGGATTAAATTGAATTAAAAAAATGATTTAAAGAAATCATGTATTATAATAATATAAATATAAATATGTCGGATTATATACCATTATCCGAATTATATGTGACATGTAAAACAAGTCTTCTTGTAAAATGGGAGCAAGATCGAAAAACAACTGAAATGATTAACCGCATCGACAGGATAAAAGGTCTTTCCAAGTCAAAAAAGCAAAAACTTAAACAATTAAAGCAGGATGAAATCAATACAGAATTAATATTAAATAAAGTAAATGGGATGAAACACCTAGACAAAAAGGAAAAATATTGCAACCACAGAATTTTCAATGTGATATTTTGTGATAATAAGTTATTATTGGTGACCCAGACCTATAATCGTTCTGTAGCGAATGGTATAAAGGTCGAACAGCTTTCGAGTGCTAAAGACGTAGATTGGCATACGTTTACCGATATAAAGGCTAATTGGGAAGAACGGATTGGTGATAAAAGCGACGATCCAATAGACGGTATATTATGTTGTACAAATATGACACGACTTAATGATGCATTGGAACTTGTAAAATTCTTTTATAGATATCGTAAGGATAGTGATAATATGAAATTTCGTTTCTGGTTTGATGAAGCAGATCAAACTATTACTGGAAATAATGCTGTAAAAATAGTAAATGAAATAAGAAGTTACAACGATATTGTTGATGAAGTTGTCTTTATAACGGCAACACCTCAAGAAAAAAATGGTGGATTAATTACTAAGTATGGTGACCTTGATATACATCCTCTTGAAATACCTACGGACATGAGTACATATTTACAATGGAAAGAAATAGATAAAGATATCATATCACAAGATAGATCATTAGGTTTACAACATTATATTTTAAAATGTTTGATTGCACGCCCTCTGAAACCGGGTGATTTATTGTTTGTTCCAGCCGGAAATACAAAAAAATCACATGAATATATAGCCACCATGCTTTTGAAAAATAACCTTGCAGATAAGGTATTTATTGTTAACGGTGATAATAAAGAAATTAGGCTAATAGAAGATGGTGAGGAGGGATATTGTTGTATAAAAGACGACTTATCAAATAAAGAATTTTCAAAATACCTAGAAGAGAATTGTTACAGCACTTCTTTAGATAATGATGATCCTGAAAATTGTTTAGATTGTCGTGTAGCTATTACAGGAAGGATTTGTATTGGTAGAGGTATTTCCATTAATAATCCTAATAAATGTATTACAAGATGCATACTAGCTGAAACGTCATCAAGATGGTGTAATAGAATGGATAGTCAATATAGTCAAATAGGCGGTAGACTAGGTGGTAATATAAAAAAATGGCCAAATTATATACCCCCGTATGTTCAAACCACTGAAAATATCGATGAAGCAATAAATATTCAAAGAAATATGACAGAATGGTTAAAAGAACAAAATAAAATTACGATTGATTCATGGACTACTCGATATAATAAAGAATGTAGAGAGTTAGGTATTCGAGAAGGAAAAACACACAAGTTTGGAACGTATGTATTTAAATTTAACTCGGTAATCGATCTTAAAAAGTTTATATTATTATTAAATACTAATTTAAGAGAGGGTCTTAATATTAGAATAAAAGGACCAACAAAAGTAACTATATATAGAGAGAGAATTGATGGTCATTTACCATTCAAATGGGATTACATACCTAAACTAGCTGTCCGCAATGAAGATTTTATATATGATAAAAAACAATTAAGACAAGGGTTTTATAAAGGTAGTTTCGATGACCAAGAATTAAGTAAAGTTAAGAGTAAAAAAGCAGGTAGAGCAATACCTTATTATGATAAAGATGGAAAAGAAATGTGGTGTTTTGTTACACCAGAAAAATATTACATGGAAAATATTAAAAAATATAATGATAAAATTATTACTTATTGTAGTGAAACAAAGCAATATAAAATAAATACATATACTATCATACCAGCATTTAAATAATATTATAAAATAATAACTAAACCAAAAAATAACATCTCTCTCAAATCAACCAAATAAAATGTTATATTTACCTAAATTTTTTATTTAGGTTATGGTGATTAATTAATGGATAAAATTGATTTAATGAAATCATTTAAAAAGATTTCTTAATAATAAGATAATGAGTAGTTATATGTTTCAAAACGTAAATAGCCAGCAATTAAGTCAAGTTGACAGTTATCGATTAAGTGGTGGAATTAAACAATATATGGAAGATGGTCATTCTTATAATGACGCAGTTCAAGAAGTATTGGTTAGTGAAGGATGGGAGTTACATGAAAATGATGGTCGTTTTAGATTTTACAATAAAAATACAAATCAATATGCCAGTGTAAATCACCATAACGGTATGATGGTCCCTACTACTACGGATAATCTATGTATGAATGCGTTTCGTGTAGTTAGTAATGGATTGTATTATAGTATTGAACCTAATGAATGGACAAGCACATATGATTCTAGACGAGGAAGAAGATCAATGAAAAAACAATTATGGCAAGATAAAATGGAGAGAAAAAGACAAAAAGGGTCGTTGAATGTTTCAAGGACTTCTTAATTAAAAATAATAATTAGTTGAAATAAAAACCAAATAATTTTTATTTGTTTTTTATTTAATTACCTGTAGAGCCATAGCCTCCTTCTCCTCTTTTCGTTTGATCCAATGAATCTACTAATTCTACTTCAAATGGTTCCAATGCTGGCATACATATTTGAAAATATCTATTATGCTTATGCATTTCCATTTGTATATTGGAGTGACAATCTACAGCAGCCATTAAATTTCCTCTATAACCACTATCAATAATACCAACATTATTTGCTAATCTGAATGGTGTTTTGTAAATACTAGACCTTACGTTTAATGTGTAAGGACATGGTTTTTTTGTTGAAGGTGCACCATAGTAAGCTGCTGCTTTTACTTTTAAATCAACCAATTTAGTTGTTAGATGACCTTTTGTATCTTGAACAAAGACCACTTCATCAGGACACAATAAATCAAAACCAGAATCAGGATGTTCGCTAGTCAATGAATTATTCCATTTTTCTACTCTATCCTTATACAACTCTTTTAATTCATCATCTTCCACCTTTAAATACAACTTAAATCTAGCTATTGTAGACATTATAACTAATTTTATGGCGTATTTTTATATTGTTTACACTAATTATTTTTTATAAATTTTGTGGTTTGTTTTGTTGTTTGTTTTGTTGTTTATTTATTTTGCTCTTTATTTTGGTTTTTGTTTACCAAATTAATTGAAAACATATTATTATACATTCTTGCTTTATTTAATCTATATTGTCTTTTTTTTTCTATTATATCAAATAATTTATCATATTGTGATTCCCAATATAACAATTCTTTTTCTTGTTCTTCAATGGGTATTTCTTTTGATGATAGTTGTATATTATTAGAAACTGGTTTTTTATTATTAAATAATTTCATTTGTTTACCATAATTGGTCTTAGTTAATGACATAATATTATAAATATTATTAATATTATAAATATTATAAATATTACATACGGATGCAATATAATATTAATAACTTTATTATGTTATATATTAATTATTTTTATATTATTCAATAATAAATGAATGAATGTGTTTCATTAAAAGTAGATGATAATAATAGTAAATATATTAAATATCAACGTTCATATCCTTTTTTGTATGCTACAAATATTGATGGTGTAGGTTCTGTACTATTTAAGATGACCGATTTTCATCCTAAAAAAATAAAACAATCATATGATGAATTTACCGAATATGTTGTTTTAACTTGTTTAAATGCTTTAAAAATATCAAATCAAAATGGATGGGGTAAAATAAGAATATATGTAAATTTAAATAACTGTTCTATGCAGAATTTCTCATTAAAAATGTTTAAACATTTTAATAATTTAACAGCAAATTCTTTTCCAGATACTTTAGAAACTTGTTTTATTTGTTCTACCACAAAATTATTCAAATTATTATGGGGACTTGTTTATAAAATTATTGATAAAGATACACGAACAAAATTTAAACTTGTAGATGACTTTTCACATTTATTTGAAATGTATAAATTAAATTAATTACAATAATTATATTAATAAATTAATAATATAATTGTTTTGATTTATTAATGTTTTGATTTATGTGTTATTACAAATTTAATCCAAAACTTACTTTCTCTCCCATTTCAGATGTTTCAAGTCTTTTTTTTGCCCATTCAATATACAACGGATTGTCTACAGCAAATTTTTCTACAATTGGACGATGTTTTTTAATATATTCCTCTCTATTGTGAAAATGTTTAATATATCGCAATTGTTCGGCCCCTTTGTCTACTTGAAGACGAGGGTAATAATACCCATAATCTTTCAACATTGGTGAATTATGAACTAAAGGCACTCCCAAATAAAAACATTCGATAAATAAATAATTTAAATCACAATCTTCCACATAAGAAACAACGCAGTTACAGTGTTTTTTAAGTATAAATGGTAATGGATATCTACCTTCTACTGAAAATTTTGCCTTTTTATGTAATTGAGTGTTTAAACAAAATTTTTTGAAAAATCCAACATCTTTTACTTTCACCGTTGAAAAAGCATATACTCTTTCTACATCTTCAAATGCTTTTTCACATATAGCTATTGGTATAATACAATTTTTTGCCTGTTCTAAATTGGGTTCACATATTGCTACTCTTAAATGTTCCTTTACATCCGTTCTTACATTATCCATCAAATTTTGCTCTTTAAATAAATCATTTCTCCAAAAATATGGACCTACAAATATATTATTTGTTGAATATCTAATTTTGTAATATTGTAAACAAAATTCAAAATGTGGACTAATCCATATTTGGTCAAATTCTGTTGTTACTACACCGGAAGACCAATTACTATCCACAATTGAATGTACATCATTATGATATACACTACCTAAAATAATATAAATAATTTTAATTTTATGCTCTCTCATGATACTAGAAAGACGATTACTGTATATACCTACAATAAAGATATAATCAAACTCAAATAACTCTGAATATTTTTCCTTAAAATTAGCAACACGATATCCTTTTTCATCCCATAATTTACAATAATTTAAAAATCTATATTTTGGATGGGTATAATCTGTTGTTGTTAAAAAATATACATCATAACCGCAATTGGTTAGAAAATCATACCAAAGCATATTGTTTAACCTTAGACCATTGCAAAAAAGATCTTTTATTTCCTGTGATGTTATTCCAATTTTTAATCGTTTTTTTTTACTAGGCAATGGTGATAAATTGGCTGTTATTTCATTTGTAGTTGGTGTTGAAGATAATACTTTTACTTTTTCAGATGAACAATCAATAATTTCCATTAAAAATGTTTGTATACTATTTAAAAGGTTGTTTTTTGATTTTTTTAAACGCAAATTATGGTGATTTTCACCAACGTCCCATTATTAATTCTTTATTTTTATTGTTTTCTAAAATATACCAACTTTTTTTTGCTGATTCCCATTTCGCTCCAAGCTTTTTTGCCTCATCTTTTTCATTATAAGGAACATTTAAATATATTCTTTTTTGAGACTGTCTTTTTAATGATTGTTGTTTGTTTAGGGAGAGATAGTATTCGGTAGCATTATTATAAGTAGCACTACCGGCATTTGATTTGGAATTAGCATAAGGACATTTATCGATTCCTACTGCTTTATTTGCTAATCTATCTGCATGATCGTTTCCTATAGAATGTTTATCCGTTCGATTTGTATGTGCTTCTACATGATGAAATTTTATATTTTTATGATTTTTACAATACAAGTAAGCGGTTTGTACTAATTCTAAATTAGGTATAGGTTTATTTTTATTATTTGGATTCACCCAATTTTTTTTATAACACT
>Ga0228624_1000808_pt1 | contig 14390 bp, 17 predicted proteins | sample 29DmetaG_FD_182744 | JGI IMG/M metagenome (GOLD analysis project Ga0228624, IMG submission 182744) | Seawater microbial communities from Monterey Bay, California, United States - 29D | ecosystem: Environmental > Aquatic > Marine > Coastal | place: USA: California | collected 2016-10-10 | reverse complement strand
ATCCATTTTTCCAATTTTTCCCTTTGGGGGCATTAGCTCAGTTGGTAGAGCGCTTGCATGGCATGCAAGAGGTCAGGAGTTCGACTCTCCTATGCTCCACCACTTTCCAGAAACGCCCTAAGAATAAGTACTTAGGGCTTTTTTATGCCTACTCGAAAAGCCTAAAGAGGCCGTTTCTTACATACTACTTACATACCCGCCTTTTAAGTCATTAAGATATACTGAGGGTATTGACGAGCCTAGGTTAAGGAACAGGCAGAGGTATTTTCTCGCCTAATAAATAATTTCGCATTTTCGTTAGTCATGGAATATAGCCTTGCTGATCAATTATCCGAGGAACTTTCAGAATTAGAAGAGTCTCGGGCGAACCTCGAAGAGATAACCAAAGGCGAGTTGGCCCAAAATGAGATTGATTTCCTTGGATCGCTTACAGACTTCATCAGCGATAGCTATGACGATGAAGTGTGAAGTGCCCTGAGTTTGGTGGACGCGAGATTCTCTAATATTGTTGATGTATATTTAGTTGTTATGAATGCAAGCTGGTAAGCTTGCAGGGACTCCCCCCATGGGGGGATTTTTTTCGTCTTCGAATTGAACCGGACTTTTATAGCCCAGTGACGAGTGTTTTCTGAATCGATTGTAGAAGAGCTCAATATATTCAAATACATTGCTTCTAGCCTGGTCTTCTCCGGCAAAGACTTGGTCTCTAACAGAAGAGGTCTTGTATCTTCCGTAGAACGATTCCATTGCTGCATTATCATAGCAGTTCCCTTTGGCGCTCATACTCTGCTCGATTTTAAGCGATGAAAGCATGCGTTGATAGTCATAGCTTGCATAGGTGCTGCCACGGTCACTGTGATGAATCAATCCCGATGGGATATGACCACCCCGAGTCATCGCCGCGGCCTGTAGCGCGTGGCAGATCAGCTTGGAGTCATTGTGACTAGATACACTCCACCCAATGATTCGCCGACTACACAGATCCATCACAGTGGCCAAGTAAGTCCATCCAGCCTCGGTGCGTAAATAAGTGGTATCGGAGACCCAGACTTGATCGCAACGCTCGGGCTTGCCCAGTTGCTTGAGCAGGTTCGGGCTGTAGCCAAACTGATGGTTGCTATCGGTGCTTTGCGCTTTGAAGCCTTTTGACTGAACTCCTGATATGCCCGATTGCTTCATCAAACGAAGTGTTCGATCTCGACCACAGCCGACCTGTCCATCTTGTAGATGTTCGTAAATAGGACGATGCCCGTATCGGCCCTTTGCTTTTTTATGCAAGGCTTGGATCAGTGTCTTGAGCTTTTCATCTTCGATGGCTCGTGCGCTCGCAGAGCGCTTAGACCAATCGTAATAGCCACTGCGACTGAGCCCGAAGCACTCGCACATCTCCTCAACGCTGAAAGCAGAGAGGTTATCTTTTATGAAGTTATATTGCATCAGTCGTCCTTGCTGAAGTAGCCCACCGTTTTTTTTAGAATCTCATTCATGCGCCGAGATTTCGCCAGCTCCTTACGTAGCTCCGCCAACTCCTCGGCCATCGCCTTGGGGCTAGGAGCGCCAGGGTTCGTTTGGATCTCCAACTCGTCCAAATGCTCCTGTTTCCAGCGATACAGCATTTGACTGCACACGCCCAATTGATCGGCCACTTCCTGAACGGGTGTGCCATCGATTATTATCATGCGAGCGGCTTCTTTTTTGAATTCCGCAGTGTATCGTCGTCGTGTCATGTTTTGATCCTCTCTGTAAGAGAATCTCATGTCCACTTTTCTCAGGACACATCATACTCGCAGTCACAACACTAAGCACACTTGGCCTTGCTTTTCTCACTTAAACCCTACGTAAGAAAAATGAAAACGATCACGACACTCTTAATTATACTCATAGCATTTGGAACTGCTTTTGGCGAAGAGATTAAAATGCCAACTGTCCCTGATGCTATTAAGAACGAAATTAAAAAAGCTGCACGAGCTAAGTGGCCCGGAAACTACGAAATGCAACTTTTTCATTATGAAAACAATTTGGAGGCATGGCAGATGATTCAGTTGATTAGGGGAAATCTCATACGCCCAAGCGAAAATGAAACTGAAAAAGTAATCAACGAAGAGATGAGTCAGATTTTCAAGAAGGCTGAAAAGAAGTGGCCTGGGAATTATGAAATGCAGCTTTTTCAGATAAAAAATCAGGTTGAAGCATTCATGAAGATGGAGGGCGTTGAATAAAGGTGTTTTATAAGGCGTGTCGTTTGTTAGCGCGGTTCTTTGTTTAATGTCTTCATTCTAAATTTCCGCATCCATTGCTTCGTGCTCTTATTCTTTCGCTCAAGCATACCCAGCCTTGAGTATAAAAACTGATCGCCCCGGCCCGGTCGCACGATTTGCAACCCCCATCGTCTCATCCAGTTCTCAATTGTTCTCGTCGATACTCCCAGTTCCAAAGCCCTCGACTCCCGAGCAAACCCCCAGAAGCGGCGGTAGGCTTCGATAAACTCAGTGTCGCTCATGGGGTGATGATCGTAAATGGAGTCGATTAAATGGATCGCTGTCACAATGTCCTCAAGCCGCAGAAGGTAGTTAGCCAGCTTCGGGCCTATGATTTCAAGTAACTGATAGCGGCGTTGTGGATCGTTCAATATCGGGCAGTCTTCGATCTGCTCTGGCGTATATTCAATTTCAGGTAGTTCTGTAGTGGTCATGGTGTGGTGTGGTTAAGTGCCTTTTAGTAACAGTTTTTTGGTTTTTGATTTCGCGGAGAAAAGCTTTATGAGTCTACCTTCCCACCGTGGGCAATCGGCAAAGAGAGTCCTCTGCGGGGGGTGCCCTATACCTTCTAAACCCCCTAAACCCTCGAAGCATTTCCCCGAGTTAGGTTTAGACAGTTTAGAAGGTTTCGCTTTAAGCGGCTGCTGCTTCATCGGTTTTCTTTGTGAATGTGGTTGAAGGTCGCCCGCCTGCGGCTGTGGTGCTGGTCTTCGAGGTAAGCCATCCGAGGCCTTCGAGTAGCTCCAAGGCCATGCCCACTTCGGCGGCATCGGTGAGCTCCTTCCATCCTTTCGAGTAAATGTCTTTCGCTGTGAATGACTCGGGGAGTGCCCTCCATTTACCGGCAATGCTATGGGCTGCTTTAAGCTCTGCGGGCGTGTCGAGATAAACCCGGGCGAGGTGGCTTTCTAGATAGCTGCCCCATCGCTCGGCAAGCTGCCATGATTCGAGCGAGACTGCCCGGGGCGCGGGGTCTGTGGATAGCTGAAAGAGTAGCGCAAGCACTGGTAAAGCCTTCTGATATTTAGCCAAGTGCGCGGCTTTCGCTTCGGGCATTTGCTCGCCCTGAATGCGATTCATTAAGGCTGAAATCCAATTTACATAGGCGGCTTGCGCGTCGGCTGTGAAGCGTAGGAAGGGCGCGGGGCTGTGAGCGTCGAGGCTGCCAACGTCGGGCACTTCCCCCGTGTTCAAAGCCCGTAAGCGTCGAATAAGAGCTTCATACTCTTTGAGCGCGTCGAGGTCTGCGGGGCGGTCAATATACTTAAAGGGGCGAGCATCAGGCCAAACCAATAGACTGAATCTCTGAAGTAGGCCGTCGGCTTTCTTTTCGCTGTGGGCTGCCCGTAATAGGTGGTTGAATACGCCCGGTTGAATTGCTCCGAGCACTGAGGCGCAAACTGTTTCAATTCGCATTGTGCCCCGTCCGATACGGTCAAAAGTGAATGCCCCGAGGCCGTCCCAAGCTTCGAGGTAAAAGCTTCGTTCGCCTTCCCGCCCGCTTCGTTCAAAGTCTGCGAGCCATCCGGCAATCTCATCACGAAACATAAGCACGCCCCGAGGGTTCGCCTGCATGATCTCCCCGAGCTTTTCGGCTGTGGCATTGTTCACAATTGCCCGCTTCTGTGGTGGCTGCTCCGGCTCTGTGGGAAGCTCTAAAGAATAAGCTCCATCCTTCCTGGCTTCGGCCTTCTTCTTTTCAACCCTGAGCTTAAAGCGTTCGAGTTCCTGAGCGTGTTCCTTCATCGCTTCGGCATTTGCTTCCTGAAGGTCTTTGTCGATTGCCCCGAGGGGTGCCATGCCTGCTTTGAGCGCGGGCGTTTTGCGCTGGCTCGGGTCTCCAATAACTGCGCCCCAAAGATTAGCGGCCAAGCAAAACGGATCTCTTGCTTTCGGTCGGATCGTGAGCGAGTTCCCGAGGGCTGCCCCCATTGTGACAATCGCGGCAACTGCGATATAGTCAGGCGGTGCGCTCATCCGGTCGGCTTCATCAAAGACAAACCGGGCGAGCGGTTGCGGTAGTAAGTCCGGGCTGAAAGCCTGCACTGCGGGCAATGTGATAGAAGGAAGCGGGCGCGGTTGGGCTTGCGCTTCCTCAGTAAATAGGTCAAATTTTCTCATAGATAAAAGATGTTTTGCCCCGGTGTAAGTTGCTGCTTCGCCGGGGCTTTTTTTTGTGGTTTTAGATTTCCAGTTTTGTGATTTCGCCGGCGGTTAGAGCGTCGTTCAAGTCGCGGCCTTCGTGGTCTGATATAAGCCCCGAGACTTTCGCCCCGGCTGCTGCGAGTTGCTTTGCCCACTTTCGGGCAGCTTTCTCGCCTGCTTCATCTGCATGAACAAAGATGTAAACCGATTTGCCCTTAAAGATTTCGAGCGCGTCGGGGTGAACGTCGAGGGCGGCTCCTATCATGGAAACAACTGCCCAAGCGTCGGGCTTGCCTGCTCCAAGGGTAGCGGCTGCGAGCGCGTCGGGCATCCCTTCGACTAGGCAAACCGTCTTCGCGGCTCCTATCGAGGCGGCTCCTATCGGCCAAGCGGCTTCGGCTCCTTTTAAGGTCTTCGCTTTGGGCTTTGCATCGAGGGCTTGCCAGTGCTTCCCATCGAGGCGGCGGGCTTGTGCGTTCCTGCGGCTCTGGTCGGTCAAAAGCCATGCCCGCACTTTATCCCCTCCGTCGGGCATCGTTGCAAAGTGAAGCAATCGCTTGCCCTGAAGTGCTTCCAACCCTCGGGTGTTCGGAAGGCCTCGGCTCCTAGCGAGCGCGGCGAGTTCCTCGGGGGTGCCCTGTTCGAGTGTGGGAAGCTTTATCGGCTCGCGTGGCTTCGGCTTCACTCTCGCCCGGGCGGGTGCCTTCGAGACTGTGCCCGCCTGCTCCATGATCCATCGGGCGGCTTCACCTGCGGAACAATTCAAAGCGAGCTGAACAAAGTCGGCAACGTCGCCCCCTTCGGCTGTGCTGTGATCCTTCCACTTAGTGCCATCTTCATAGACTGAGAAGCTCGGGCTGCGGTCTTCGCGAAAAGGTGAGCGGCAACTTTTCGAGGGTTCGCCCTGAAGTCCTAAGCGGTGCCAAGCGTCGGCAATCGACATTGCGCCCTTAGCTGCTTCGAGGGGGCTTTCGTCCTGCTGCCTTGTATAAGAGACGGGCGGGCGCAAGTGCTCATCGGTCGGAACAAAGCCCATCAGGAAAGCCCTCCTGCTTTAGCTTCGAGGAAGTCGAGAAGGCTGTGAAGCTCAATCAATCGAGTGCCCCGCTTGGCTCCTTGCTCTCTGAGGTGGCAAACCTTGAGGCCGTTTCTTTTGTCGCAAGCGAGCTTTAGAAGCTGCCCGCGTTTAAGTCCTGTATGGGGGCAAGCATCGCCTGCCCGGGGCAACCTGATCCAAGTTGCGCCCGCGTTCGTGTTCTGTGCTATGGTGTTTTCCATGCACACAGTAAAACACAATAACATCAAAGCGTCTTTGATTTCAAAAGGTGCATCTTTTCGCGGGGGGTGCCCCGGTGCCCTTCAATCGGCTGCCATACTAGGCTGCGGGCTAGCCAGTGCGGAATAAATGCGTTTCGCTGTGAACTGCTTCGGTGCTATAATCCTCTCGAATTTTAGCCTTTAATCGTTCCCGCTTTTTATCGGCCTGCTCTTTGATTTCGGGCAAAGCGTTTCGAGTTCCCCAAAATTGAAATTCTGTCTTTTCGAGCGGAAGATGAAAGCTCTCTCCGGGTAGCCAGTGCCTAAGCCTAAGCACTGACAAAGCAATCAAAGCTGCGTCGATAGCATCGCCCCGATTCTTCCCGCTTTGTGCTTTCAATTCGAGTTGGTCGAGTAGCTGCTTCACCTGAGCTTCAACGGCCTTTCGCCCGCCCTCAGGATCAATCGAGAGGCAAAGAAGCTTGCGCTCTGGCTCCCAAGGGTCGGGCAGAATCTCGGGGTCATCAAATGAAAAGCCGGGGTCTGCTTCCCCGAGTGCATCTTCCAAGCGGTCAAAGCTCGCTACTTCAACGGGCGTTCGACTTTGGGCGGCGGTTATGCGTTCCCGTTCGCCGTGAGCGAGGGCGAGCCAAGGCCAAGGCTCGGGCTTTCCGTCTCGGGTGCCTAAGCTCCCTTTCCGGGGCAATCCTGCTTCCCGTTCCATCTCCCACTGAAGGGCGGCGGCTCTCTGCTCCCGAGGGATAAGCCAAAGCTGCACTTCGAGGGCGAAAAACCAAGGGCGGTTCCAGTCCTCAGGATCGGGCGCGGCTTCGAGGGCGGCTCTCCTTTGTCTGATCGCCTTTGGCTGTTTTGCCCGTAATGAAGACACAAGCTCATCAATAAGCTGCTGGTGTTCCTCAAAAGTCATTGCTGCGAGGTCTGAGGCGGTCGGCTTTGCTTTGGGCATAGGTTTAGACGGTTTAGAAGGTTAGCTCTGAAGCTTTGGCTGCGGTAGCTTGTGCAAGCTCGCCCTGAGGGTCTCAACATTTAGGTGCGAATAGTTGCCATGCACTTTCGAGTCACTGTGCCCCGTGATCTTCATACGGATTTCAGGGGAAACACCTGCGGCGGCAAGGTGACTTGCGAGCGAGTGCCTGAAGCTATGGAAAGACAGTTGCGAGACCTTGCGGCCTGCTTCGCTCTTTTCGCCCGGGTCGGTTCGCTTTGGGTCAATTCCTGCAAGCGGTAGAATCTTCGCGGTAAAAATTCGGCTGATCCAGTTTGTGCCCTGCTTGTGAAGCGTCGGGGTAATTAGCGCGGCGGGGTCATCGGGAAGGGTGAGGCTCAATAAGTGATCCTGAAGCGCGGGGTGCATCGGCAAGACAATAGGCGCGGGGTTTTTGCGGCGTGTCTTGTTCGGTGTGAAGGTGACAGTGTTCCGCTCAAAGTCGATTGCGCCCCAAGTCATCGCGGTAGCGTCTCCAAGTCGCATTGCGCTATAATAGGCAAAGTGAATTGCGGTCTTCCATTCGTCGCCATGCTCTGCGTCGGTGCATGCACTCAAAATGCCGGCAATCTGCTCCGGCTCAAAGGGTGACTTTTCCAGACTGCCCCGAGCGGTCTCTGAAGGAATCGCGGCGGCTGCGGGGTTAAATGAAAGCTTCCCAAGTCGGCAATACTCAGCGAAAGGAATCTTTAGAATCTTATGCGAGTTCTGAATCGTTTTGAGGGCAAGTCCCTTCGTGGCGAGGCCGTCGAGAAAGCCCTGAACGTCTTCGGCTGTGATCTGTTCACAAGGTGACTCTGCACGCTCCCCGAGGCTCTGCACGAAGTCTCGGGCAACTTGTCGATAGCGTTTCAGCGTGGTTTCTGGCTTCCCTGATCGCTCGGCCTTATGAATCCATGCGTCGAAAAATTCGCGGGCGGTCAAAGACTTTACCGGCTCGGCTCCCCCTAAAATTAGAAGCTCGTTGAAGGTCTCTTTTATTTCGGCCTCTCGCTGAAGTTCCCCCCGGGCTGCTCTCTCGAAAAGCTCTGCCATCTTCTGAGCGCGTTTCTTCGCTTCGGCGCGGTCTTTAGAATTTCCAGTGTCCGGAATCTTCGTGCTGCGGTTTTTCAACTTCCCGTCTCGGTCGAGAAAGCAAGCAATCCAGTTTCGGCAATTAGGTAGTTTTCGTAAGTAAGCCATTTCGCCTTCTTACATACTACTTACATACCCGCATGTAAATCATTAAAGTTTTAGAAATTATAGATGTAGTATTTAAGCGGGTTCGCGGGCGGTGCCCTTTGAAATAAAGCCCTTAATCAAATCAGGAGTTCGACTCTCCTATGCTCCACCACTCCATGCGTGATGGTGAACGTTACTGGGGCTAACATGAATTGAAGGCTTTGTCAGTGATTGCCCGAAATTAGCGAAATTAGGCAACGCCTTAGGCAAGCATGTGTAGTTGAGCCGTATGGCCTAGAATGGGGCACTTAGATCAGTCATCTACGCATAAATAGCTGTTGAAAAATATCATATTCCAGCGCCAACAAAGTAGCTAATTCATTCTTTCAGTCTGCGCACAAAAAAGGGGCCTCTGTAATGAGGCCCCTTGGATTAATTTATAAGCAGATGTTACTTATTAAGCACACTCAAAACAATGATGAGTGTTACAATGCTCGAAAGGCTTGCACCACTGCCAATGAATCCATCAACAAGACCTGTAATGTTACCGATCACATTCATGCTTGCGGCTTGACCGAAAACAATAGAGACGATGACGAGGAGGCCGATAGCTGCAACGAGTACTGCAGAGATTCCGTTGATAGCTGACTTGATTTGGTTAATTGTATTTTCCATAGTTCTTTTTGTAGTTAGGTTTTGTTTGTTATGTTTGGGGTTCGTTTAAGCGCGATTGCGCAGTAGAGCGAAGATTAGAATGATGGCAATTAAGCCAACGAAACCGCTTTCTCCGCCAATGGCGGTTACAATACCTGATAGGTTTGCGACCACACTGGCACCAAAAATGGCGCCTTGGCCAAATACGATTTCAGCAATAATACCGAGAGCAATCAGGCCTATTCCGAGTTCGGATACACCTTTGATTATACTAGTTAGCTGTGAGGTTACTTTTTCCATTTATCTCCTTTGTTGGGGTGAGCCAGTAGTCGCTAGTGATGATTCACATGAACCATCAGCACTACCGGAAAGGCAACGCGGCACATCGATGCGCCAAAATAGGGGTAGACACAACAGGCTGAGACAACACTGTCTCGCCGATTTCCAGTTTGCATGTAAGAAACAGGTCACTGGAAGATGCAAATTAATGATAAATTTAAATAAGGGAAGCATAATTTACCTAAAATACTATCTTAAAAAAACATATGTGATATACGCGCGATTAAGTGGTTTAAATCGTAATTAAATCGATATTGTATCAATTGGACAACAGATGACTTAATTTTAGCGAATCCGGCTAGTAGAAAGCATCTACATTTAGACCTAAGCTATTTTCAATGGTCGAGGCAGGCGAAGCAGTGGTGGTCTCGCCTGTCTCGACCATTGAAACAAACAAGTTTGGAAAAGTCCGAGGGTAGGCAGCGCAAGATTCAGAAAAGGATTTTCCTGAGGAGACGTCGTTGCGGACGTTATCGATGATCATTTGGAATACTTGGTTTTCAGTCTGCTCCTCAAGCGCTACAAGTGCTGAGACTAGTGGTAGACCAGCTTCCAGCATAGATGAGAGTTGCTGGGTAAACATTGTTAGCTCCTACAGCTTGATTTTTTTGCGCTTTGCCTGTATGTATTTGTATCATTATACGACTGGTAAGTTTACAAAGGTTAAAAACGCTATTTTAACTGTCTGCCGGTGTTTATTTGGGCCTATTTCTAGGGATTCCTGAAAAATGTTATAAATAAATCTCCCAGATCGCGCCTTGACAGCAACAAGGACAGGGGTTTTTCTCCTGCGCTTTTCTCCAATTTTTACAGGATAATATCATGGGACCAACATACAGACCTTCAAAACTTAGACGCGCACGTAAATTCGGCTTTCGCGCACGTAATGCAACACGAAGCGGCCGCAAAATCCTTGCAGCACGACGGGCTAAAGGCCGTCGTAGCTTATCTGCTTCCGTCTAGGGCGGAGCGCAATGAGGTCACGGAGCCATGGGCATCCCGACTTCTAAGCGTTTGCGCAAACCGCGCGAATTTCAAGAGGTCCGCAATCAGGGTAAACGTATCCTGTGCGGACCTTTTATTTTTCAATGTCGGCGGCTTTCTACGGAAGCAGGTCATGTGCGCCGTTTCGGCGTGATCGCATCGAAACGGGTCGGTAACGCTGTAAAGCGCAATTTGGGCAAGCGTACTTTTCGCGAGTTATTTCGCTTGCATGAACTGCTGCTGCCACCCGGCAGTGAGATCGTGGTCGTACTACGTTCAAGTTATGATCGACATAGTTTTAGTGATCTGGAGTCTCGTTTTATGCGTGCTTGTAAAACGATTTCGAAAGAGACTGAAGCTGACGTAACGAGAGCCAATTAATATGGATACCGATGATAAACAACAGATCGCGCAGTTGCGATTAACCGCTGCGCCATCCGCATTGGCTGCAGGGGCGATTTTGCTCGTGCGCATCTATCAGTTATTATTATCGCCATTAAAGCAGGTGTTTTTCGGCTCCACTTGTAGTTGCCGCTTTCAGCCGACTTGCTCGTGTTACGCTGGCCATGCACTGCGTCAATATGGTTTTTGGCGTGGTTCTGGTTATGCTTTGCGCCGCATCTTACGTTGCCACCCTTGGCATCCAGGTGGATATGATCCGCTTCCGAGCTTGAACAATGAGTATAAAGCAGACATTCCAGCACCTTCAAATCACTTATAGATGGATAAGAAAAACACAATTTTAGGTATCATTTGTATCGTAGCTGGCATCGGCTACATGTACAAACAGGCAGACGATGCGCTAGCGTATCAGAATCAACAGCAGCTTGAAGAAGCTTCATTACTGGAACAGGCGGCTGCCGATGGGATCGTTGAAAGCACGTCGAGTGGGCCAACGTCCGCGGAGGCTGATGACTCTATTTTAGAGCTGTTGACGCGCGAAGTGGAGATCCCCACCTCGAGTGTGATTTCAGAGCCTGTGGCCTCTGTCGAAGAGCAAATTGTGACGCTCTCGAATGCATTCATTGAAGTCGAGTTCACCACGCTAGGCGGTGCAATCCGCACGGTTGAGTTTTTACAAACTAAACGTGGTGAGCGTGATGATTATGTCTTCAATCAGCAGGGGCGGCTGCCGGCACTGAGCCTGAGCCTTGCTGGACGCGAGGGTGGCATGCAGGAGTTTGCGTTGCCTTACACGATTGAGCAGCAAACCAGAGATTCGATCACATTTACATTTAATACGGGCGATGGCCTTGCTTTGCGCCGCACTTACTCGCTCGCGCAGGCAGGTTCTGAGCAAGACCCCTATATTATTCGCCATAGTACAAGCTTTAGGAATCAGGCCGTGGCGCCGAAGGCGCTGTCGACCATTTATTTAAATCTGGGTACTGCACGAGCCATTTCAGAAAAACAGCAACCAGCATTCTTGAATGTAGGCTATTTTGAAGATGGGGATGCTGAGTTTATTGCCATTAATAAGCTGACTGGCAGCAACGGCTTCCTCGGGTTTGGTGTTCGTGCAGCAGTGGAACAGATCGAAGCTCGTGTGAGCAGCGAATGGGCATCGGTAAAAAATCAGTTCTTCACGGCCGTGTTGACTTCGGAGACGAAGGGAAGGGACCTTTTCGTCTATCAAGTCGAAGGTGCTGAGGCTGCGGATGGCACGCTTGGCCGGCCTGGCATCTCAGGCAGTGTTGGCTATGAGATTGGCACTGTTGCTCCGAATTCAGTGAAAACCCTTGATTTTGATTTCTATGTAGGGCCGAAGGAATTTAAGCGGCTGCAGGGCCTTGGAAATCAGCAGGACGAGGTCATGCAGTTTGGCTTTCTGAGCTTTATCAGCAAGTTGCTGCTCTCGTTTATGTATGGGATCCACTCGCTCGTGCCAAGTTGGGGTTGGTCGATTGTGATCATGACGATCTGTATCAAAACACTGTTTTGGCCACTCTCCGCAAAAGCGAGTCGATCGCAAAAACGCATGGGTAAGATTCAGGGGCCGATGGCTGAACTGAAGGAGAAGTACAAAGATAACCCGCAGAAAATGCAGCAGGAGACGCTGAAGCTCTTCCGTGAGCATCAGGTCAATCCAGTGGCGGGCTGCCTGCCCATGCTCGTTCAGATGCCGATCTTCCTTGGGTTGTTTTATATGCTGCGTTCGGCTTCCGAGCTGCGTCATGAGTCGTTTCTATGGGTGAGTGATTTGTCGATGCCTGACACTTTAACCTATATCGCAGGTTATCCGCTGAATGTTTTGCCGTTAATCATGGGCCTTACGATGTTCTTCCAGATGCGGATGATGCCTGTCTCGCCGACTGCAGACCCGGCACAGCAGAAGATCTTTAAGTTCTTACCTTTCATTTTCTTGATTTTCCTCTACAACTTTTCCTCAGGCTTGGTGCTCTACTGGACGGTGCAAAATCTTTTGACTATTTTGCAGCAAAAGATCATCAACAACAGTCCGGATGAGGAACTGAAGCCTATTGCTGCGCAGGCAGCGACGCCTACAGGTCGAGGTGGTTCACCAAGAACAAAATCACGAAAGAAGAAATAAGTCGCTCCCCCATATCCTCGGAAAGCGTGATTCGCGCTGAGCGTTTTCCATATTTTAATTTTTCAGCGTTTTATCATTCAGCTTTTTTTAGATATGTCAGGACACAGTAAATGGGCTACAATTAAACGAGCAAAGGGCGCTGCAGATGCCAAGCGCGGTAAAATCTTTAGCGTGATCAGTAAGGACATCACCCTTGCGGCACGTGCTGGTGGAGGCGATCCAGCGATGAATCCACGTCTGCGTACCGTGATTGCCAAGGCAAAAGATGCCAACATGCCTTCTGACAATGTTGAGCGTGCGATCAAAAAAGGCACAGGCGAACTGCCGGGTGTTGTCTATGAGGAAATTGTCTATGAGGGCTATGCGCCTAGCGGTGTTGGACTCATCGTCGAGATTACAACAGATAATAAAAATCGCTCAGCCTCCGAGGTACGCAGCACGATGAGTAAGAATGGTGGCAATCTTGCTGGTGTCGGTGCGGTTTCTTTTCAATTCGATCGTGTTGGGCAATTTATTATCGATGCGAACAAGACAGATGAAGAAACACTCATGGATGTCGCACTCGAAGCCGGTGCAGAAGATATTAAAAATGAAGGTGATCACTTTGAGGTGATTTGCCCGATGTCTGAGTATGACTCAGTTTCACAGGCATTGACTGACAAGGGAATTGAGTCGGAAGAGTCAGACCTCGTCTATCTGCCAAATATTCTAGTACCCATTAGTGACAAGGAAACTGCCCGTAAAGTACTTCATTTGATTGAGATTTTGGATGGTTTAGAGGACGTGAAAGCAGTGCATTCCAATCTCGACCTTGCTGCTGGCGTACTGGATGAGGATTGATATAGTATTGAGTGTTGTAAAAACCGCTTGCCAAGATCTCTTCGGCTGCTCAGCTTAAACTAACTTAAATATGAACCCCAAAATGAACATGTGTCGTAAAATTCTAGCTCTTCTTTCCCTTGCCGTTGCGGCGCTCGTATTCACTGGCTGTGATGGTGGTAAAGCCACTATGGGCTCAGAAGAAGCTAATCTCTTAGGATTTGTGAAACTGGAAAAGGAAAGCTATGAGCCAACTAGTCCGACCACATTCGCGATTCACTTGGATGAGCTGTACACTCGCCGTAACTTTTCTGGTGACAAGCATACCTTCCTTTGGGGACTGGTGACGATTAAGGACTATTAGATCGAATCTTGACGAATTTTCTGAAAGCCGCTTCCGTTTCGGAGGCGGCTTTTTTTCTGGTTCATCGTCATTTACACCTAGGAGATAGTATTCTGAGCCTAATGGGGCGGCTATTCTGTTGGGGAGGGTCGACCTCCGTGTCGACCATGGGCACTTTTGAAACCACATGAAAATCCAGGATGCTCGAAGAACTGATAATCCTGTGGGACTCTCACGTATCGGTACCGGACGACACGGAGGTCGTCCCTCCCAAGAGCAATACCGGACGACACGGAGGTCGTCCCTCCCAAGAGCAAAAAGCAATCCAACGCTCCCAACATAGATCAATGCCTTCCCCACTAATTGACGAAGAACCTTTTTTCTTGGCAACTTCGTTGTCCTGCCGCGGGATGTTATTTTGATTTATGCCACACAACGTCGCCTATTTTCTCTCTCAGCAAGCAGCTGAGCATCCTCATGGAGCTGCGGTTCGCGCGCCCGTCGGGCGGGATAAAGAGGGTGACATCCGCTATATCGAGCGCAGCTTTTCACAGCTGGATACGGAGGCATCTGCGACTGCGTATTATTTCGCTAAGCGCGGGATTAAACGAGGCTCACGTGTATTGTTAATGATCAAGCCAGGGCTCGATTTAATTCGAATTGTATTTGCCCTGTTTCGAATGGGGGCTGTACCGATTGTGATTGATCCGGGCATGGGACTGCGGAGTTTCCTGCGTTGCGTAAAGCATTCTCAAGCAGAGGCTCTGATCGGTATTCCTGTTGCGATTTGGGTGTCTCGGATTTTTCGCCCGAGTTTTCGTGGGGTGGCCACAAAAATTTCGGTGGGTGCTAATTTTGAAAAAAGGATGGCCC
>Ga0228624_1000771_pt1 | contig 14908 bp, 12 predicted proteins | sample 29DmetaG_FD_182744 | JGI IMG/M metagenome (GOLD analysis project Ga0228624, IMG submission 182744) | Seawater microbial communities from Monterey Bay, California, United States - 29D | ecosystem: Environmental > Aquatic > Marine > Coastal | place: USA: California | collected 2016-10-10 | reverse complement strand
CTTGCTACTGAAGTGCGCGGCAAGCCGTTGACCTATTTAGACAGTGCGGCGACGTCTCAGAAGCCGCAAGTGGTGATTGATGCGGTGCAGCGCTATTACCAGTTTGAGAACTCTAATATCCATCGAGGAGTACACTATTTAAGTGAACAAGCCACCGACGCGTATGAGGCAACGCGCGCGAAGGCTGCTGAATTTATTGGCGCTGCTGATCAAGATGAAGTCATTTTTACTCGGGGCACGACTGAGGGCATCAACTTGATTGCGCATGGTTTTACTGAGTCTGTGCTGCAGGCAGGTGATGAGATTTTGATCACGCACATGGAGCATCATGCGAATATTGTGCCTTGGCAGATCGCGGCACAGCAGACCGGTGCGATTCTGAAAGTGGCCCCCGTAGATGATCGCGGAGTGCTGGACATGGAAGCCTTCGAGGCGCTGCTTTCAGAGAAGACCAAGCTTGTGTCGGTGGTGCATGTGTCGAATGCACTGGGTACGATCAATCCCGTAAAAAATATTATAGCGATGTCGCACGCGCGGGGAGTCCCCGTGTTGGTCGATGGCGCGCAGTCGATACCACACATGCCAGTCAGCGTGGCGGAGTTGGATTGTGATTTTTTTGTACTTTCAGGCCATAAAATCTGCGGGCCGACCGGCATCGGGTTACTTTGGGGTAAACGGAAATGGCTGGAAAAGCTGCCGCCGTATCAGAGTGGCGGTGATATGATTGAAAAAGTCGATTTCGAGGGCACCATCTATAAAGGTATCCCTGGTAAATTCGAAGCGGGCACACCTCACATCTCCGGTGTGATCGGGTTGTCCGCTGCGATTGATTATTTAAATGGTATCGATCGCGCTGCAGCGCTGCAACATGAGCTTGCGTTACTGGCATCTGCCACTGAGCAGTTGAGCGCGATCGACGGGTTGCGAATCATTGGTACCGCACCTGAGAAGGCTTCGGTGATTTCATTTTTGATCGATGAAATTCATCCGCATGACATCGGAACGTTCCTAGATGCGGGTGGTGTGGCGATCCGTGCCGGGCATCATTGTACTCAGCCATTATTAAAGCGCTTCGGCGTGCCGGCTACCGCCCGTGCTTCGTTCGCATTTTATAATGATTTTGATGATGTGGAGCGCTTAGTGTCAGCGTTGACTAAAATGAAACAGTTTTTTTGTTAAGTGATCACTTTGATTGAACAACCATTACTTTTTTAGTCGAGCACGCTGATATGTCCGAGGACTTACACAATCTGTATCAAGACATTATCCTCGACCATAATAAACGGCCGAGACATTATGGTGCATTGACCGATTTTACCCACACTGCGGAAGGATATAATCCTTTGTGTGGCGATAAGATTACGGTGTTTTTGATCGTCGAGGATGCTCTGATCGAAGCGGTACAGTTTGAGGCAGCCTGTTGTGCGATCTGTAAGTCTTCGGCTTCGATGATGACTGAGGTGTTGGCGGGAAAGACTTTGGATGAGGCTGAGAGTGCGTGTCAACGCGTTGCTGAATTGCTCTCTATGGACATGGATCTGACAGCAGATTTGTCGAAAGATGGCGAGATTGCAGCATTAGCAGGCGTGCGGAAATTTGCTGCGCGTATTAAATGCGCGACCTTGCCTTGGCACACGTATCGCTCGGCGATCGACGGCTAATCCGTTTTGGGCAGATGGCTCATGTATTGCCAAGCAAGTCCTGCATATTTTCCGTTGTAATAGCGCGATACTCTTGATCGCTCAGTGCGGCATCCGCGCGAATCACATCGAGAAAGCTGCAGTAATCTGGAGATTTTTGTCTGCGAGGGTAGAGTCGTAGTGGAAAGTCTGAGCCGAAGAGTATTTTCTGGTAGCCCACAATATCGATGATTCGCCGGAAGATTGATGGCTCGTAGAGTAAGGGTGTGGCGGAGCAATCGTAGTAGACATTTTTAAGAATCTTACGCAGGTGCGGGTTAAGCTCGAAGAAGGCCAGACCACCGCCCCAATGGGCGAGGATTAACTTTAGCTGTGGGTGCGCTCTGGCCATGCGCACAAAGTCGTTGAGTGGAGTGGCGACGCTGCCGGGGTGATCCTGTCCGGCAGCTTCAGTGGCATGAAGGTTAATTGGCCAATTGTGGGCGCAGCACCAATCCGCGAGCGCCATCCAGCCAGCGCTGGATGCGTTGAAACACTGTACGCCTGTGTGTAGCTCGCCGACGCCTCGCAGACCAAGATTTTTGGCCTCTTGGCATTGCTTGATTACGGCCTCGGCACTGCTGCCGGGATGAATGGAGGCAAATCCTATGAAGCGATCGGGCGCATGCTTGACCCATTTGGCAATCTCCTGGTTTTGCAAAAAGCAAGTGGCCTCGTTTTGCCAATACCAGCCAAGCAGAACAGTTTGCGCGACGCCTGCAACGTCCATTGCGGCAAGTGTTTGATCGACGCTTGCCCAACCTTGTATCGAAGGCCTGTCGAGTGGGGCGACCAGGTCGGCCCAGTGCGGTTCATTATTTGCCGCTGCCCACGCGCGCGGATTTGCCGCAAGATGTGGCGGGTAACAGTGGCAGTGGCTGTCGATGATGTTCACAACATTGTTAAGTTATACCATACTACTGCTAAGTCTAGAAGATGTCTGATTTTACTCGGCGAAAGGCGGCTGGGTGTTTGAATGTGCCCTCTACAATCGTACTGGAAGGCCACGCGCTTGCAGGTGTTCTTTAGTTTGGCGAATGGTGAAAGTGCCGAAGTGAAAGACTGAGGCGGCGAGCACGGCGCTGGTTTTACCAAGTTCGATCGCATCGGCAAAGTGGTCGAGCGTGCCTGCGCCACCAGATGCGATCACGGGCACTTGAACCGCTTCGCTTACAGCACAGTTGAGTGCATTATCGAAGCCAGCCTTAGTGCCATCGGAGTCCATACTGGTGAGTAGTATCTCGCCAGCGCCCAGAGCGACGACTTTCTTGGCCCATTCGACGGCGTCGAGACCGGTGTTGTTGCGACCACCATGCGTGAAGACTTCCCAGCGGTCTGTGTTTTCGACACGCTTGGCATCGATCGCTACGACGATACATTGATTGCCGAATTTGGATGAGGCTTGTTGAATCAGTTTTGGATTGAGGATAGCTGCGGTGTTGAGGCTCACTTTGTCAGCTCCGGCGTTGAGCATATCTCGGATATTCTCAACATTACGCAGGCCACCTCCAACAGTGAGTGGCATGAAGCACTCGGAGGCAGTGCGTTTAACGACATCAATCATAGTGTTGCGCTCGTCGCTGGATGCCGTGATATCCAAAAATACAAGTTCATCAGCACCTTGTTGCTCGTATGCCTTGGCTTGCTCGACTGGGTCCCCCGCATCGATTAGGTTGACGAAGTTGACGCCTTTGACAACGCGACCTTCGTGGACATCGAGGCAGGGAATGATTCGGACTGAGAGCATGGCAGGAACTAAATAGCGTATGAGGACTCTGTAAATAAAGAATGCCGCAACTCTACGTTTGCGGCATTCAGAAAAATGTTTGAGACGATTGATTATTCGTCAGCAAATACGATATCCGGCTCAAAGGACAGCGCGAGGCGGTACTGCATGCCTGGGCGCATGATCAAAGGATGGTCACGTTCGAGAATTTGCAGGTAGTGCATGTTGCCGTAGTAAGTGCGGAACTCAGGGTTGTCGGTGACAACGTCGAGCTCTTTCCATTCAGCCTGAAAGTCGTCTTTGCTGACGTTGGTGCGATGCCCTTCTTCGCCGAGTGTAAAGGATGTACCTACGCGATAGCGGCTGTGTGGTGCTGCGATAGCAAGGATGTAGCGCATGCGATCGAGTTGCACCTGCTGTTTGACTGAGAAGCAGAACTCGCAGTTGATCGTGCCACCCTTAAAGGACCACATGACTTTACAGCTACCCAGACCAGGGATAATTTTCTCATCTTTGGTGATGAGCTCTGGTTGATCATATTTAAATGTCAGTGCATTCCGTAGCCCCATCGATGTCGTGCAGTTTTTACCATAGAATGACGGGACAATGACATGTTCGCCAAAAGTTAACTCCGGCATCATGATCGGTAGATACTTATCCACCGGCCAGTCGAAGATACCTGGTGAGTGTGGAAAAGCCAAATAATCTGAAGTGCCTTTGCCTTGTTCGCTAGAGGCGATGAGTGGCAATTGTAGTGCGAGGCCAGTGTCAGGGTCTTGGTAGACGAAGAGACCTTGTTCTTTTTTATGAGATTTGTCGAAACTGACGTAGCGCGCTACTTTACGCGGGGCGACGGGCGAAGCAGGAGAGGCGCTGCCTTTAGTGGCACGTGCAAGCCGAGCCCATTGGCAAAGGTAGCGCGCTGCATCAAAGTTAGCCATACGTGTGGTGTGGTATGGGACAGTGTTGCGCTCATCGTCGCGGATCACCAAGTAGCCGTGCTCTTGATCAAGGTAGGTCGCGAAGAAATTCATGAACAGACGACGCACTGTATCCGTGTACAGATCGCGTTGATTGTCGGCGACCCATCCATCGCGGAGTGCTTGTAGGATTAGGCTAATACAGTGCATCTGACCGTACGCGCCGAGTGAGCGGCCATAGGCAAATCCTGAACCGTCCTGACGTGCAAGATCGGGCATTAATTTGAGATATTTCTCAGAAAAGGTACGAAGGCTAGGTAGCTTGCGCTCGCGCAAGTGCAGGTTGGAGTGCAACTGCAGTGCTTGGCGGATGAAGACAAAGCTGTGGACGCCGTAAATGTCGAAAGCTCCGCTGAGCTCTCCTTCTTGGCGGTCAGAATCATCAAAGTAGCCGGTCGAAGATGATGATTCAATGCGCTCCAGAAAGCGGTCGATCAAGCGACCCGTTTCATCTTTCTTTGAAAGGCCGAGACTGAAGCGTGTCACCGCCTTGGCGATGTTGAAGCTTTGAAAGTGGTTGTTATAGTCGCTGCGCTCAAGGAGTTGTTTATCCAGTTGCTCGCGTGTCGGGTCGAGCAGTCGCTCCCAAACTGGATTACGCCCTTTGGCTGGACCGAAGGAGAGGAGCCCGAGAGCAGAATAAGCGAGGCCATTTTCCTGATCGTCTTCAGTAAAAACTTGAGCAGTGACGCATCGAGCCGTCAAGTCGACGAGATCATAGTCGCCGAGGGTGGTGTCGTTCGTGGCGCGATAATATTCGCCGATCGCAAGCGCAGCATGTCCGGGTTCATCGAGGCGGCTGTTTTCGCCAGCAACAGGAGAAATCGTTCCCTGTTCGCTAATTGATTCGAGATTATGTCCCAGAATTGACTGGGCCATATCGAGGCACTGATCTGCAAAATTTTCCATTAATCGTAGCGCGCACTGTACGCGAGAACTGGCTTTGATGTGCTTGCATAGTACCCTTGTCAATAGCTTTCGGGAAAGTATCAAAATGAGACCTAATTAGAGGATAGGCATTGACCTAAATGGTAGGATTTGTTGGTTAATTAGTCTCTATTATAACTCCTTGTGTAACATGAGTAGTACGACTGCTCACAACCTATCTATTGCTCGTTATGACGAATGACTCATCATCGATGGAATCGGTCTCCCATGAAAATCGTAAATTCGCGCCTATAGCGGAATTTTCTGAAAATGCTCATGTGGGCAGCATGGACGCTTACAAGGCACTCTATCAAAGGAGCATCCAAGATCCAGAGGCCTTTTGGGCAGAAGCTGCAGGCGATCTTCACTGGTTTAAAAAATGGGACTCGGTGCTGGATGCGTCGGCGGCACCTTTTTACAAGTGGTTCGATGGAAGCCGCACCAATCTTTCATATAATTGCTTAGATCGACATATCGATGCAGGCCGTGGTGATAAGATTGCCATTCACTGGGAGGGCGAGCCAGGTGATTCGCGTGATATTAGCTACAAGCAGTTGCATGCAGAAGTCTGTCGTTTTGCAAATGTGCTGAAAGCCAAGGGTGTTCAACGAGGTGATCGTATTGCGATTTATTTGCCGATGATTCCAGAGTTAGCAGTTTCGGTATTGGCCTGCGCGCGCATAGGTGCGGTGCACTCGGTGATCTTTGCTGGTTTTTCTGCGGATTCGATACGCGATCGGGTATTGGATAGTGAGACCGAAGTAGTGATTACTGGTGACGGAGGCTATCGCCGCGGTAAGATGCTCGAGCTTAAAAAGATTGTTGATGAGGGGGTTGAAAACTGTGCGTGTGTGAAGGATGTGATTGTGGTTAAGCGTGGTGACGCGCATCCTGTCGATTGTCCGATGAGAGAGGGGCGCGATTCCTGGTACCATGATTTGGTTGAAGGCGAGAGTGCTAATTGCCCAGCGGCAGAGATGGAAGCCGAGGACCTACTATTTTTACTCTATACCAGTGGAACAACTGGTAAGCCGAAGGGTATTATGCATACGACTGCAGGTTACCAGGTGTTTAGTTATCTGACTTCAAAATATGTGTTCGATTTGAAGCCTGATGATGTGTACTGGTGCACTGCAGATGTGGGTTGGATCACCGGGCACACTTACATTATCTATGGCATCATGCAGAACTGTGCGACACAGGTGATGTATGAGGGCGCGCCGAATCATCCCGACGAGGGTCGCTTCTGGGAGATCATTGAGAAGTATAAGGTCTCTATTTTTTATACTGCACCGACCGCGATTCGTGCCTTCATGAAGTGGGGCGATGATTGGGTGACTCGCCGTGACCTGTCTTCTTTACGTTTACTGGGAACTGTCGGAGAGCCAATTAATCCAGAGGCGTGGATGTGGTATCACAAGATGATTGGTCGCGAGCGCTGTCCAATTGTCGACACTTGGTGGCAGACTGAAACAGGTGGGCACATGTTGACGCCCATACCTGGCGCGACGCCTACGAAACCGGGTTGCGCGACACTGCCATTCTTTGGTGTGGAGCCCGCGATCCTGACTGATGACGGTGCGGAGGCGGAAGCTGGAATTTTAGCAATCAAGCAGCCATGGCCGGGGATGCTGCGTGGTATTTACGGTGACCCGCAGCGCTTTAAAGACACCTATTGGTGCAAGTGGGGTGGTCAGTATTATTTCCCCGGGGATGGTGCGCGCCGTGATGAAGATGGTTATATCTGGATTCTCGGGCGTGTTGATGACGTGGTTAATGTATCTGGTCACCGTATCGGCACTGCTGAGCTTGAAAGTGTTTTCGTTGAGCATCCAGATGTTGCTGAGTCGGCGGTCGTGGGAGTGCCGCATGAGATTAAGGGGCAGGGGTTGATTGCATTTGTAACTGTGATTGATGGTCGTGCGTATGATCAGCAGTTGCGTCAGGAGCTAGTCTCGATGATTGACAAGGGCATTGGTAAATTTGCGCGTCCGGAACGGATCCTGTTCTCTTCTGATTTACCCAAGACGCGTTCGGGCAAGATCATGCGGCGTATTTTGCGAGATATTGCTGAAGGTAAAGAGCTCGGCAATACCTCGACTTTGGCTGATCCCACTGTGGTGGAAGCGTTGCAGGCGCAGTATCTAGCTGGCTAGGTTTAGGCCTGAATTGATTGCTTTTGCTAGGCCCTGCTGAATATTCAGCAGGGCTTTTGGTTCATCGTCATTTGCTGGGGAGATACTATTCTGTTGGGGAGGGTCGACCTCCGTGTCGACCACGGGCACTTTTAGAAACCACATGAACATCTAGGAGTCTCCAAGAGCTGATAATCCTCTCAGACGCTCACGCATCGGCACCGGACGACACGGAGGTCGTCCCTCCCCAGAGCAACAAGCAAATCCAGCGCTCCCACATAGATCAATGCCTAGCCTCGAATTGGTGATGAGCCTTTTTGCGCAGAACTACGATTTAAAGGGTGATGGAGGCTAGACAAAACCAAATACGCCTCCATCATTATGTGTTTTATGAAAATTTATATGAATAATAATTTGGTGGACGCAAGCGAGGCAACTGTCTCGGTGTTCGACCATGGATTACTTTACGGCGATGGTATTTTTGAAGGTATCCGTCTCTATGATAGCTGCGTATTTAAACTTGATGAGCATTTAGAGCGATTGGAGTATTCTGCTAAGGCGATCATGTTAGAGATGCCTTGGTCTCGCCAACAGATTGCTGATGCGGTTTGTGAGACTTGTCGAGCAAACGACTTGAAGGACGGCTATATCCGCCTAGTGGTCACTCGTGGTGTGGGTAGTTTAGGGCTCTCGATCAAGAATTGTGATCAACCACAGCTGATCATCATCGCTGATAAGATTCAATTGTACCCTCAAGAGTTCTATGACAATGGCTTGAAAATTATTACCGTGCCAACACGGCGTAGTAATCCAGCGGCATTGCCACCGGCAGTTAAGTCGCTCAATTATTTGAATAATATTTTAGCTAAAATCGAGGCGCAGCATCTTGGCTATCACGAGGCGATTATGCTAAATGATCAGGGCTACATTGCTGAGTGCACGGGGGACAATGTCTTTATCGTACATAAGGGAGAATTAATCACACCAGCGGCCAGTTCTGGCGCATTGAAGGGTATCACGCGCGATACAGCGCTCGCAATTGCTGAAGAATTGGGCATCCCATGGCGTGAGGCGAATATGACTCGCTATGATGTCTGGGTGGCTGAGGAAGTGTTCTTAACTGGTACGGCGGCAGAAATTGTACCCATTGTCGAGATTGACGCGCGGGTAATTGGTGATGGTAAACCGGGTCCGATTACGGCGCAGTTCCTTGAAAGTTTTCATCGCCGCGTTTCGGTCGAGGGTACTATGCTGTAAAGCATGGGTAGAGTGATGTAGGTGTGCTCAAATGGAAGGTGGATCTATATGTGTAGAGCACGTCTTGAATTTGACGCTGCCTGCCTTATCAATCTGATTTTTGTTGGATTGAATACGCGCAATTATGTCTTTCGCTTTGCTAAACACGTTTACTTTTATATGATAAAAATATGGCAGAAAATTTAAAGTGCAGCATCTGTAATAAGGAAGCCACGGTTCACCTGACACAGATTGTGAATAACAAGATCCATAAGGTAGATCTTTGCGAATCCTGTGCGCAGCAGAAAGGTGTGACTGACCCCGAAGGGTTTTCACTGGCCGATCTAATGTCGAAGACGCCTTTGACGCCGACTGCTGGTGACTCGCAAGCGACATGCTCTAATTGTGGACAGAGCAGTGCTGATTTTCGCCGCACAGGGCGCTTGGGTTGTGCTGATTGTTACGGTGTGTTTAAAGACCTAGTCATTCCAGTATTGGATGATATGCATGCGGGGACGACGCACAAGGGTAAGGTCCCATACGTAGCGCTGAGCCGTCAATCCAGCCAGCAACAGTTGATCGATTTACAACAAGCTTTGTCGCAGGCGATTGCTGATGAAGCCTATGAAGAAGCGGCTAAATTTCGCGATCAAATCAAGGTATTTAAACAAGCTGAGGCAGTGGAGATGTCATCAAAATGATTGAATCCCTGATTAATGACGAGTGCGCAGAGCTTACGCAGGCCGCAAAGAAGGCTGCGCCAGTGGTATTAAGCACGCGTATCCGACTAGCTCGTAATTTAATTGGCGCGCCATTTCCTGAACGTGCAGATACAATTCAACGCCGTACGGTATTAACTCGTTGTGCGGAGCAGCTCAGAGCTTTGCCACAGATGAAAAAGGGCACGTTTTTGGATGTGACTGATTTGTCGATGTTAGAGCGTCAAGTTTTGGTAGAACGGCATTTGATTAGTCGCGAGCTCAGCGATGGTGAAGAAGGTACTGGCGTCTATATTAATCAGCGGCAGACTTGTTCTGTGATGATTAACGAGGAGGACCACCTTCGGATTCAATTCTTGAAAACTGGTTTTAATTTAAAATCAGTGTGGAAGTTGATTGATGCATTGGATTCTGAATTAGAGAAAAGCATCGATTTTGCGTTTTCACGTGATTTTGGTTATTTAACTGCTTGCCCAACAAATTTGGGCACCGGTTTGCGCGCTTCAGTTATGATGCATCTGCCGGGACTCGTGGTTGCGGGTCAAATGGAACGTGTCATGCGTGCGGTAAACCAGCTAGGGATTACTGTGCGCGGGCTTTTCGGTGAGGGTTCGGACGCGAGCGGTCATATTTTTCAGATTTCAAATCAGCAGACGCTTGGCGAAACTGAAAAGGCTATTTTAGAGCGTTTAGGTAATGTGTTGAAGACCATCATTGATCATGAGTTGAATGCTCGTTTTAAGTATATGGAAGAAAATCGCGCCCAATTACTTGATCAAATTGGCCGTGCTTATGGTGTTCTAAAAAATACCCACGTCATGGCCTCAGAGGAGGCACTTAATTTACTTTCATTTATAAGGCTAGCGGTGGATTTTGGTATGCTACCCGAGGAAAACCGTGCGGATGTCGATCGCTTGGTGATCGAGTGCCAGCCTGGTCACATTCAATACGCCGCCCAAGAGGGCATTGAGTCCGATGCGCGAGATATTGCCCGTGCGAACAAGCTGCGCGAGAAATTTACCAGTCTACCGCCTCTAGCTTTTGACAAGTTGGATGAAAAGGGTTAAACATTAGGAAAAGATCATACTATGGAACCTATGAATAACTTCACCCCTCGTGCTCAACAAGTACTCGCACTCGCTCGAAAAGAAGCAGATCGTTTCCACCACAACTATGTGGGTACGGAGCACATACTGTTGGGGCTGATTAATCTGGGTCAAGGCGTTGCGGTGAATGTACTGCAAAAGATGGGGCTAGACCTGCAAACTGTTCGTTCGGCTGTGGAGAAGCAGGTCGGCACTGGGCCAGAGAGTAAGCCATCTGGAAACATACCCTATACGCCTCGCGTAAAGAAAGTGCTGGCGCTTGCTGGTAAAGAGGCCAAAGCGCTCAATCACTCATACGTGGGCACTGAGCATATTTTATTGGGTCTATTGCGGGAGGGTGAGGGTGTCGCTGCTCGTGTGCTGAAATCACTCGAAGTGGACATCGAACGGTGCCGCAATGAGATATTGTCAGAATTGGATCCAAATTTTTCTGGAGAACCGGAAGAGGCATCCGCAGGTGCAGCACCTGATGACAAAAAAGATTCGAAGACCCCAGCGCTCAAGGCGTTTGGGCGGGACCTCACTGAACTTGCCAAAAAAGGTGAGCTTGATCCAGTGATTGGGCGTAAGGACGAAATTCGTCGTGTTGTGCAGATTCTTTGCCGCCGCACCAAGAGCAATCCTGTTTTAATTGGCGAGGCTGGGGTGGGTAAGACTGCAATAGTTGAGGGCTTGGCACTTGAAATTGCGACCGGATTGGTGCCCGAGATCTTACTGGATAAGCGTGTTATTACACTAGACTTAGCGTTGATGGTCGCTGGTACAAAGTACCGCGGACAGTTCGAAGAGCGTATCAAAGCTGTGATGGATGAAACACGACGGGCTAAAAATGTTATTATATTTATTGATGAACTGCACACCATTGTCGGTGCCGGTGCGGCTGAAGGCGCGATGGATGCATCGAATATTTTTAAGCCGGCATTGAGCCGTGGTGAGTTGCAGTGCATCGGTGCGACGACGCTTGCAGAATACCGTAAATTCATTGAAAAGGATAGTGCATTGGATCGTCGCTTCCAATCGGTGAAAGTCGATGCGCCTTCGATCGAAGATACGGTATTAATACTGAAAGGTATTCGAAATAAATACGAAGATCACCATAAAGTGCGATTCACTGACGCGGCACTTGAGGTCGCAGCAAAATTATCTGAACGCTACATCACGGCACGCTTTCTGCCTGATAAAGCAATCGACATTTTGGATGAATCAGGTGCGCGTGCGCGGATTGAATCGCTAAAACGGCCGCCAGAAATCGATGCGATGAACAGCACGATTGAGGCTGTTTGCGCGAAAAAAGAGGAAGCGATTAGTAAACAGAATTTCGAGGAAGCTGCTACTTTTCGAGATGATGAGAAACAATTGCGCCAAAAGCAGGCAGATGTAATTGAAGCCTGGAAGAAAAGTCGTGAAGACATCAAGATTGTTGTGGACGAAGATGACATGCTTGAAGTCGTGGCTGCTTGGACGGGTATTCCGCTCTCTCGTATGGAGCAGAAGGAGAGTAAAAAACTGCTCAACCTTGAGGCACAATTACAGAGTGAAGTCATCGGGCAAAATGCGGCGACCGACGTGATTTCTAAAGCCCTGCGCCGTTCGCGCGCTGATTTGAAGGATCCGCGCCGACCCATTGGTTCGTTCATGTTCCTTGGACCGACTGGTGTTGGTAAGACATTGCTTGCTAAAGTGTTGGCTGAAGAAATGTTTGGTAAACAAGACGCAATTATCCAAATAGATATGTCTGAGTACATGGAGAAGTTTGCCGTGTCTCGCCTAGTAGGCTCTCCTCCTGGCTATGTCGGATATGAAGAGGGTGGCCAGTTAACTGAAGCGGTACGCCGAAAGCCCTATTCTGTGGTACTCTTTGACGAAATTGAGAAGGCCCATCCTGATGTGGTTCAACTCCTCCTGCAAGTGCTCGAAGAAGGTCGTTTGACTGACAGCCTTGGGCGTAAGATCGACTTTCGAAATACGATTCTTATCATGACATCCAATGTCGGTGCTGAAATTCTTCAGCGTAATACTTCCATGGGGTTCGGTATTGAGGATAATGCCGACAATGAGTATGAGAAAATACGTGAAAAGATTATTGATGAGACCAAACGAGTATTTAAGCCTGAATTCTTGAATCGCTTAAATGAATTGGTCATCTTTAAATCGCTAGGTCGCGAGGATATGATGGCGATTGTTGAGCTTGAGTTGCGCAATGTATCAAATCGCTTGAAAGATCAGGATTTGAATTTTGAATTCACAGCAGCAGCTAAGTTATTTTTGATCGAGAAGGGCTACGACGAAAAGTTCGGTGCTCGTCCTCTAAGACGTGCAATCGAGCGACATTTGGAAGATTCCCTCGCGGAAGCCATTCTTGGCGGTGAGATCAAGCCTGGGGAGACGATTCACGTCGATGTGGATGGGGATCAATTAAGTTTCGTTCAGGATCAGCATGTATCAGGCGCTGCAGGATCTTAACTGCCCGTGTGATGAACAAAGCAAAGGCCGCATTTAAGTGCGGCCTTTTTTGTTAACGAAGCGACGCGGAAAACTATTGCTTTGGTAGGAAGTAAGCTTGTTGTTTTTCACTGGTTGGTAGGCCTATTTTTTCCATTGCTTTAAGCATATCTTCCCAAGCCATACGCTTCGTTTTCATAGTATCGTTGAATAGAAGGTAGGATGGTTGAAATGTGAAGATGACTGGTGTGCCCATGAAGGACTGCCATGTACCCCGTATTTCTGACATAGTGCGCTCTGGAGCTGAGCCCAAGAGGCCTGGGACTGTGGCGTTACCCAAACCGATGATCACCTTCGGCTGTACGATTTCAATCTGTGCCTTGAGATAAGGGAGGCAGTAGTTCATTTCCTCCTGCGTGGGTGGGCGGTTGCCGTAGGGCTTGTTGTGTTTGGGACGCCATTTTAGTATATTGGTCATGTAGACCGACTCGCGCTTGAGCCCCATGGCACTTAGAATCTTGGTTAGAAGCTCTCCAGCTTTTCCCTGAAAAGGAATACCATTGTCAGCTTCTTCTTCGCCAGGTGCGTCACCACAGTAAAAAATGTCGGCATTGATGGATCCGCTGCCAAATACTAGTTTGTCGTTTTGCCTAAGCTGTTCTTGGCAGACGGGAGAGGCCTCAATCTGCTCTTTGAGCCATTGCATGCGCAGCGCTGCATCACCATCAGGTATTTCTATAATTGGTGGTTCGGGCAGTGGCGCATCGATTGGGGTCGATTTTTTACCTGGTGGCGCCTTGGGAGAGGGTGGGCTAGGCACTCGACCAGAGTTAACCGCAGTCTGAAGATCGATGGCTGGTGCTACAGATGTAGTGGTAGTGGATTGAGTCGCACAGGGCTGTAGCTGCTCTAGTGTATTATCGTTGATGAACACACGATCCATCCCTTCGAGTCTTAATCGCTTTAATTCTTCATAGACTGCATTGAGACCATCGTTCATTCGCTACAGCTTTGAGTATCTGTCAGTCAGCGTCCAGCTACTTTTTGTCAGGCGATGCCTGAAGCACCATAGAATCAGCTTTCGTCACTTGCTAGTTGGTAGGGTTCAAGTGATGTTAACATGCGCTCTGGTATTGAACCTACAATATAGGTTCCATCATCCCTTGCTTCTTCTTTACGCACACCGCCTTCGCGGTGTAAACGAGCAACTAGGTCGTAGCGATCGTGCGGTATCAGTAAGCGCAGTTGCGAAAAGTCGCTTTCGACGATTGCTTCCATACGTTCTAGTAGAGCTGAGATACCTTCTCCAGAATGCGCGCTAACAAAATAGGCATCTGGGTATCTAAACGATAAGCTTAAGCGAGTATCTTCATCCCAGAGGTCATCGACTTTATTGAACACCGTGATGATGTTTTTTTCGTCGGCACCCAGGCCACGTAGTACCGATAAGGTGGTTTCAGCATGCGCTTCAATCTCAGGGCTGTTGATGTCCAGTACATGTACCAGGAAATTGGAAACGACGGCTTCTTCGAGCGTTGCTTTAAAGGCATCGACTAGCCGGTGTGGGAGGTTCCGCACAAAGCCAACAGTGTCGGTAATTACTAGTGGCTGGCCGCTGGGTAATGGACAGCGCCGTGATGTCGGGTCGAGCGTCGCGAAGAGCTTATCTTCTGCGAGGATATCTGAATTTGTCAGTTTATTCAGTAGCGATGATTTACCTGCATTGGTGTAGCCGACAATGGCACAAGTAGGGACGGGGACCGTCATGCGCTTTTTACGCTGCACATGCCGATGTTGGATCACATTTTCGAGTTCACGTTTTACGCGTGTGATCTGGGTACGTACCATGCGCTGGTCAAGTTCCAGCTGTGTCTCACCTGCGTCGCGTTGCATCGATCCGCCGCCTCGTTGACGGCTTAGGTGAGTCCAAGCACTTTTTAGTCGTGGTAAGTTATATT
>Ga0228624_1000770_pt1 | contig 14935 bp, 12 predicted proteins | sample 29DmetaG_FD_182744 | JGI IMG/M metagenome (GOLD analysis project Ga0228624, IMG submission 182744) | Seawater microbial communities from Monterey Bay, California, United States - 29D | ecosystem: Environmental > Aquatic > Marine > Coastal | place: USA: California | collected 2016-10-10 | reverse complement strand
ATGACAACGTCACAGATGGAAATACGATGATAGTTAGTGGAGTGGTAGATTTTGTTGCACAAACAATGAAATTTAAAGTAGCTCCTTTGAAGTAAATTACTATTCTTATTTGAATTATTAAGCCCCCTAATTAGGGGGTTTTTTTTTAAAGATATTTTAGAGGTGCCATAATTTTTATAAAATCATTAAATAAGATTGAGAGTTTTATTGCCAATTTATAGGGTGAAAATCATTAAATTTAGTTTATGAAATCAATTCTTTTATTAATTTTATTCATGAGTTCGTTTTTTTGTTACTCCCAAAAAATATATTCTGTAAATTATTCAAACCAAGCAGACGTCAAAGTTTTTGTTGTAAAATACGCCAACCAAGCAGATTTGAATGTATATAAAGTGAAATATGCCAATCAGGTAAATGAAAATAAAGGATTGTGGTATTTTGTCAATTATTCTAATCAAGCTGATAAAAAAATTTATTTTGTAGATTACTCAAATCAAAGTGATTTAAAAATATTTTTTGTTGATTACCCCAATCAAGCTGGCTGGAGAAGTAAGGTAAAAAAACATCTATTGTTTTAAAGATTTTATTTTCCCCTCTTAAACTAGGGAGTGCTTAATTGATATTTGAGTACCCTATAAAATTAATTATAGAAGATTAAAAGAGATGATGAATAAAACAGTTAAAAAATATTTTATTAGATATACGTTAGAATTTCTTGTTATTGTATTAGGGATTTCTTTATCAATATTAATTCAAAACGCAAGAGAGGAGGTAGAATTAGATTCTAAGAGAGAATTAATTTTTAAAAGTCTTCTGAGTGAACTTGAATCAAATCAAAGTTATATAATATCAAAACAAAAAGCTTTTGCTAGAGAAATGGACTATGTAAATAATTTCTTAAACGATTCTTTAACTACAAATAAAATAAAAGATTATCCAGAAAATTTATCTCCGTTAAACCCATTCTTATCATCAGTAACTTTTACTCCATCTACATCAATTTATAATTCTCTTATAAATGATGGGAGCTTCAATTTAATAGAGTCTTCAACTCTTAAGTCACTTATAGATGAAGTCTACGCAACAAATTATAAATCTATAGTAGATAAAATTCAATTAGAATTAGAAATTGCGAACGAAGCTGATCGATTTTTTGCAACAAATTATTCAAAAATTTATTCTAAAAATTTCTGGTTTAATATAAAAGATGAAAAATTAACTAGTAGTGTTTTTGAGATCATGAGAAATAACTACCGATTTAAAGCATTAATGGTTCAAAAAATAAGTTATATGGAAGTTAAAATTGTTTCTATGGAAAATTACATTAGAAAAAGAAATTCTTTAATTAAATTACTTAAAAAGTATATTACAGATGAAAACTAAATCAATTAATTATATCAGTTACCCCCTCATAGTAATAAGTATAACGCTCTGCATTTCTGGGATAAGGTGGTTAATTAGCTCTGAACCGTGGATGTTAGACCAGGTTGCTAATGAAGAAAGATTACAAATGACTTTTGAGAATCTTTTTGCTATGGACGGAAATACAACATTAAGTGCGTACCTAACTCAGATTTATCGATTTTTAGGACTATATGTATTAGGAATTGGATTTTTATTACTTTCTTTTACACCTAAAAAATTCATGGAAATTCGTATAGTTAGACAACGTGTTTTAATTGTGCTATCTATTATGTTAGTATCAAATCTTATTATAGGTTATGTTTGGATTCCTTCATCACATTTTATTTATGTAATGTGGGCAGCAATTATTTTATGTTTTGTAAGTTTATTTTATCATTTCAAATCTTAAGTTTTTATACTTTTCAAAAGTATGCTTTAAAAGTAATTGATTTCTTTTTCAATGATTCTTTCTATGCTTTTTGGATTTATTTTTCCTTTACTATTGGGGATTAAATTTTTTAGAAGCTTTTTTAATTCTAATTTGCAATCAATTTATTATATTAGATAAATTAAAAACACATCATTATGAATCTTAAACAAATTTTAGTATTATTTTTATTTTTTTCTGTATTTATTAGCTGTGAAAAAAAATCAGAGGAAGTTAAACCAAATGTGAATTATATTTATGAGGCTACTTATTTAGACACTTTTAAAATGGGTAATTCAGATTTGGTATTAAAAGTTCAGCAAATGCATGAGAGCATTATTAAAAAGGATTATGAATCAGCAGGAAGCTACCTTGCAGATAATGTAGAATTTCGCCTAGAGGATGGTTCTACAATTGAAGGAAAAGAGAATTGTATGAAGTTTATGGTAGAAGCTTATTCTGCCGTAGAGATAGAAGATTACAATGTTGCTGTGAATTTAGCAGTTACAGGTAATAATGGTGATGAATGGGTATTGCTTTGGGATAATGGTTCTGTGGTAACTGAAGACGGTACCTCTAGTTCCTTTAATTGGATGGAGTCTTTTCAGTTTGAGAATGGTAAAATTATTATGATGAATCAGTTTTCGAAACCTAGAAATTAAAAAATCATTATTATATAAAACTAAAAGAACTCTCTATTTAGAGGGTTTTTTTAGTTTTTATCAAAAATTAACTTTGTTTTAATTTTAAGTTCTATTCACATGAATTACCTTTATTAAAAGTTCTATTTTAATTCATTAAATGGTTTTATTTTGAGTAAACGAGTTTGTATAATAGGTGCCGGTCCATCTGGATTACCAGCAATTAAAAACATTAGCCATGCCGGAATTCAAGTAGTGGCTTATGATTATAATCATGATGTAGGTGGAAATTGGATTTATAATGAAAATGAAAGTCATTCAAGTGTTTTTGAAACCACTCACATTATTAGTTCAAAAACCTTATCTCAATATGAAGATTTTCCTTTTAAGCCCGAGGTGTCTGACTATCCATCTCACCAAGAACTTAGAAATTATTTTCAATCGTATGCTAGGCATTTTAATTTGTATGATTTTATACAATTTAATACACTTGTAAAACGCTGCGTTAGACTACCTACTAATGATTGGGAAGTTACCACCATAAAAAATGAAAAAGAATATGTAGAAATTTTTACAGACTTAGTTGTTTGTAATGGTCATCATTGGGAGCCAAAGTATCCAAACTATCCAGGTAATTTTACGGGTGAATTTATACATTCACATCAATATAAGAAAGCAGCACCTTTTGTAAATAAAAAAGTATTGGTAATTGGGGGTGGAAATTCTGCATGTGATGTAGCTGTAGAAACTAGTCGAGTAAGCGCTAAAACTTCTATCAGTTGGAGGAGAGGGTATAGAATCATACCAAAGTTTTTAATGGGAAAGCCCACCGATGTTTTTGCAACAAAAATGACTTTTCTACCCATTTACCTCCGTAATTTATTGGCAGGTTTTATAGCTCATATTAATAATGGTTCTAATAAAATATACGGCTTACCAGAGCCAGATCATAAATTTGGAGCTACTCACCCAACTATTAATAGTGAATTATTATATAAAATAAGACACGGTAAAATACAACCCAAGCCAGAAATTGACAGGTTTGAAGGCAAAACAATTTATTTTAAAGACAGTAGTAGTGAAGAATTTGACTCTGTAATAGCCTGTACTGGTTTTGAGTTGGCGCATCCTTTTTTCAATAAAAAGTTTTTAAATTATGCTGAGGGCCCCGTACCTCTTTATCTTAAGATGTTTCATGCAGAATATGATAACCTATACTTCATAGGGATGTTTCAGCCTTTAGGATGTATTTGGCCGGGCGCAGAACAACAAAGTATACTTGCTACACTAGCTTTAAAAGGTTTGTGGAAAAGACCTTCTAACATTAAAGTTTTGTGTGAGAGAGAGGTTACAAATCCGCATATGAAACAAATTAATACCAGTAGACACAGAATAACTGTAGATTTTCATCAATTTTTAAAAGATTTAAAAAAACAGATTAAAAAGGGGAGGTCTTTAATTAAGCTAGCTAGTTAATTTATTTTTTAATTTATTAAAAGGTTCTTCAATCAATACCAACATAAGACCTGCTACAAGAATCGTCACAGCTATAGAAATTATCCCATTTGTAAATACAATTTGAATAGTTGTTAAGCTATTTTTTGCATATTCTGTAAATATTGGAAAGAACCATTCCATAAACATTACATGAAATAAATATGCTGAATAAGATATTTTAGCAATTGGATAAAAGAAATTAGCAGATAAAAAGGTATTTAAAGGTTGTATAATTCTTGATTTTGAATAAAGACATGCCATCATTAAAAATACTACGGCATATGAAAAAAGTTCTCGATGAATAATTTCATAATAAACCCCTACTTTCCTTGGTAATTCATAAAATATAGATTCTTCAACTGGTGCTGCTTGGCCCAGAGATAAACTTGAGATTAATAAAAAACTAACAATGCTAAATAGGATTAAAAAGTTAGATAAATTCTTTTTCTTTTGAAAGAAATATAAAACCTGTTCTGAGTGATTAATATGAATATACGCTGCTATTACACCACTTAATAAACCACCATATCTCAGGTGAGTTAACATATAATAACCCCAGAACCATTCTTGCCATATATCTCCAAAAATTTCTCTATTGTATGGGATTTCAAAGTTAAAAATATGGACTGAATAATAATAGGTAAGTATAATAGGGATTATAGCTAATATTGAAAACAATACTCTCTTTTTACGAAATTTAGGAAATAGAAATACAATTAAAAACGGAATAACAATGTAAAACTGTTCTTCGATAGCTAAAGACCATGTCCATCCCATATACGACTTAAAAACATAATTATTTACATAAATAAGATTAGACCAAGCCGTTGTCCATCTCTCTGCACCATTTCCATCGAGAAAATATAAAGCAATAATCATTGAAAAGAGATACACAGGGAACAATCTTAAAAATCTTCTGAGATAGAAAGATTTGAAATTCAAAGTTTTAGTTCTCTTGTATTCCTTAAATAATATACTCCCGATTAAAAATCCACTGATAACAAAAAATAAGTCTACGCCCAAATCTCCTTTTGTTATCCATACCAACAGTGGGTTTTGAGCAACCTCACCTAATATATCTGGGAAAGTATTGTGTTGAAAGATCCAAATATGAAAAATAATAACCCATAAAACTGCTATTGCCCTTATGCCGTCAATAGCTTTAAAATTATTTTTTGGTCTTTTTAGAAATATTTTTTTTAAATCCATTTTAAAAATTAAGGTAATAAATTAACACTTGAATATTTTTAAAATGATAAAATAACCAAGCAATTTTTTTTCAAATGTATGTAAATTACTTTTATTAAAAAACCAATAAATGATTTAAATTAATGCATAGGATTTGACAAATCTTTCTGTATAATTTTTGAGTAAAATAATGAAATAGGTAGTGCGGTATTTAAAAGATTAGAGAAGATTTCCATACACAGCTCTGTTGAGTCGTATTATTTTATACCTTTTATCAAAATTAGATTTTGAAACTATTAAAAAATCTTCTTTTATTCCTGTAAGAACACTTAATTGTAGATTAATTTGATCTATGTATTGATTTTTAATTCGTTCATTTTGAATCTTGCTTAAATGATCTTTTTTAACGAGGTTGTATACTTTTGAAAGCTCTATGTCTTGTGGTTCTACCATTTTAATAATAGCGATTGATAAGCTGTCTAATTCTATAAATTTGTTTTTAAATCTAACACCGTTATCTAACAGTTTTATAGTTTTTGCATTTGCATACCTCTTTGCTACGAAGAAGATTACAAATAATATTATAATAAATACGGAAGCTAATATAATTTTTTCGGTAATATTCTGTGTATCATAAAATTTGGTAATTACCTCCGTTTCTTTAGTAAGTTTACTTAGTGCAATTTTACTTATTTTTCCTTTATCATTTAAATAGTAAACAAAATCTTTATAGTAAATGGGGTTAACACCAAATACAAACTGATATAAAATAGGAGCTATTTTGTATTCTGTAATTGAATTGTTTACGATATCAATTTTAAACAGTTTATTTTGTTTGTTTAATAAAAATAGATTTGAATCTTTTTTGAAACTTGAATGAATTGGAAATATTAGATTTCTTAAAATATCGCCTAATTTTTTCCATTCTTTAGTATTGAAATTAAATTCCCAAATTTCATTATTTTTTTTGGTTAAAGTTCTTGCTCCTTTTTCGTTTAGAGAGTTACCACCAAAAAAATAATAAGAATCGTTTAGTGTAAAACTTATTTGTTCATTTATAACTGGAGGTATTTCAGAATTTTCAGAAATAGAGTAGCTTTGCCACTCTTTTGTGAGATCTTCAAAGTATATTAAAAAATTAGATAAAGTCCAGTATCCATAACCACCGTGCCTAAAAATAGTATCCTTTCTTACAAAATGGTTACTTCCAATAAAAAAATTTACAATATTAGAATTATCTGTTTTATATAAACTATCATTAGAATTTAATTCAAATATATCTCCCCCTCGTTGATGTAAAAATAACAACTTATTATTTTTTAGAAATATTTCAGGAGGTACATCATTATTGTTTTTTATTCTAACGGAGCTTGTAGTTTTTAAATTAGAAAGAGAAATTCGATGAATAGAGTTATTGGTTTGATAAATGAGTTGTTTATTGATAGAATCTAATAAGATATTTACTGGAGATTGGTTGTTAATATCACTTTGTGAAAACAAAACAAGTGGGAAAAAAAGTAAAAGCTTTAAAAATAATTTCATTTAAATGACACTAATTAATTTACTTTATTTAATTGATTTTCAGTAATATATTTTTATTTTTTTATATTTTAAAGAGAAGGTAAATAATAATATCATTACAATGATGTTATTATGTAATTAAAAATTGTTGTTAATTTGAGAAGCTAAAATATAAAAATTATTTTATAAATTATATTTTGCATGAAAAAGAAAGTGTGAAGATCAAACTAAAGGGAACTATATGTTCCCTTTTTTTATTTAATATGTTCTTATTTTATCTTTTAATATTCTACAAAAAATAGTATATTTGAAAAAATAGTTCTATCTTTTTTCTCATATATTTATCATAATTCCAAACCTATATTGGTTTTATTAGTTATCAATCTAATTTCAATTAATTAAAATTTACTTTCCTAAGGTTTATTTTTTATAAATAAATATTACGCTTTTATTTTAAACAAATATATTTGAAGAATGATTGAATACAATACAATAAAATAGATCAAAAAATTAATTTTTTTTATGACTAAAATAAAATATCTTATTATTTTCTTATTCGTTGTCTACAATACAAACTCCCAAACAGAACAACTTATTAGTATAGACTCTTTAAATGTAATTTATGCTCAAAATTATAATTTAAAAAAAAATACATCACCTAATGAATTTTCTGTTACTGCTCATAAATTTTTAAAATTATTAAATAGTCAAAGATTAATTTATAAATCTTTAACTAATAAAAATCTTTTACTAAATAATAAATATGATATAGATGCATTGAATTTTTTTCAGGCTAAAACATACATGGATTTGTTGTTGTATGGTAATGTAAAAAACAACATAGATTCTATTCAATTATATAAGACAAAAGTTTCTAATATTACTAGTGATTCTCTTCTTATAGGTCAATCTTATGGGAAATCTGCATATACATATTTAAAAAATAATATGTTCTCTAAGGCTATTATTGATTATCAAATTGCCTCTTCATATTTTAAAAATTCTAAAAAATCAGAAAGCCAAAATAGTCAAATTACTAATTTAATTAATCTTATTAATACCCACCTAACTATTGGTACTTTAGAACAAGCTTCAATTACACTTAATCAGCTAGAACAGGTAATTATTAATTTACCTAATCATCCTAGGTATATAAATTTAATGGAATTAGTCAAGATTCTAAAAGTATATATTTCAGTAGCCAAAGAGGATTATGATGCATCTTTATCAATTTTGCAAACAGTTAAGGAAAAAAACCTAGATAGAGATCAATTAAAAGTAATGTATTATGATGTTTATCATAAAGTTTACAATGGGTTAAACAATCACACTTTAGGAGAATTCTACTTAGATAAAAAGTACAACCCTACTAATAAACAAAATCCTGGTCTATTTAAAGATTTGAATTACACAATAGAAAAATTACGATATGCAATCTTCAAGGATAATGAGACGCAAGCCGATCATTATTTTAATAAATTAAATAATACCCAAACTTTTAAACTTTCATCTTCTTCCGAATTTTCTAAAGAAAAGGTTATAAGTAATTACTACGCTTTTAAGAATTCTTATAAGAAAGCATACAGCTATTTAAAGAAATCAGATAGTTTACAAAATGCTGCAAGTTTAAAAATGGAAAGAATCAAATTTGATGTAGAGCAATATTACGTTCAATTGGATGAGGAATTAAATAAGATGAAACAAATTAACCTGGATAAAGATAAATTACTTGTAAAAAAAAGAAATTATTATTTAGTGATAGGCTTATTCATTGTTTTTGTTTTTGCTTCTATTTTTCTAATAATCAATGAAAAACGTAAAAAGAGGCAGTTTCAACTTGAAGTTTCTTTAGAATCTAAAAAAACAATTTTAGAATCTAAAGAGAAATTTTTAGAAAACATGTCTCATGAAATTAGAACACCTATCACTTCTATAATAGGCTATTTAAACTTACTTTCTGAGGAGAATTTAGTAAACGAAAAAAGAATTAAATACACGAACACGGCAATCAAGAATAGTAATAAAATGATTTCGTCTATTAATAATTTTTTAACTCTATTAAGATCAGATAAGTCATCACTTACACAAAATGAAAGAGCATCATTCAATTTAAATGATTTTATTTTAGATAGAATAACTTATTATATTCCAGATTTTGAAATTAAAAAGATAAAATTATACTACAAAGCTAATTTTAATGATAAAGTAGCTATTATATACGATGACGAGATCCTAAAAGCCATTATTAACAATTTGATTTCTAATGCTATTAAATATTCAAATTCTAATACATCTGTTTATTTTATATTTAATATTACAGAATCTAATTTAATTATTTCAGTTAAAGATGAAGGCATTGGTATAAGTGAAGAAGATAAGAAAAAGATATTCGAACGTTTCTATCAAACAAGCAATAATAAAACAATTGGTGGGTTTGGGATTGGATTATCTTTAATTTCTGAGTTGGTAAAAAGATTAGAGGGCACTATCGATTTAGAGTCAGAATTAAACAAGGGAAGTATATTTAAAGTATCGCTCCCCTATAAATTATCTAATTTTAACACAAATACATCTTTAGTTAAAAATGAGTTCAAATTATTGACTGATTATATGCCTCAAGACGAAGTATTCAATTCTAAGGAAAACTATCCTAAAGTTCTTATTGTAGACGATAATACACAAATGACTAGCTATTTAAAAGAGATTTTTTCTGCGTTTTTAGATTGTACATTTGCTTTCAATGGAAAAGAAGCCATAACTAAAGTTAAGGATACTGCTTTTGATCTCATTATATCTGATGTAAGAATGCCAGAAATGGATGGTTTTCAATTCAAAAAAGCACTTAATGAAACCTCTGATTATAGAGAGATTCCCTTTATATTAATTAGTTCAGTGTCAGACAAAACATCCAAAAAATTACAAACTGAACTAGGAATCAATGAATATTTAGAAAAACCATTTACTAAGAATGAAATAATTTCTAGAGTTCAGCTTTCTTTAGAAAGAATCCTTAATAGAAAAAAAATAGTAGGAGAAAAAAATACAACAGTTTTTGATAGTAGTTCAAATAAGTTGGTAGAGCAAATTAGAGAATGTATTATATCAAATATAACAAATCCAGCACTGAATGTAAATATGTTAGCTGAAACCTGTGGTTACAATCAGAAAAGATTGAATGAAATTTTAAAATTGAAATTGGGTTTAAGTCTTGTAAATGTGATTTTAGAAGTTAAATTATTAAAGGCTTATGAGCTAATAGTAAAAAACAAGTTTCCGACAATTAAAGAGGTGATGTTTTCAGTAGGTATAAATAGTAGGCCCTACTTTTACAAGAAGTTTAATGAAAGATTTGGAATTAAAATAGGAGAATTAAAAAATAAATACTCATTACTTAGTTAGAGGCGTTTTTTGTGATTTAACTTAAATTTTTAAAAAGAAAAAACCAAAACAATATAAGAACGTTTTGGTTTTGTTTTAAGGTGTAGAAACTAAACTACTTAAGTTTATAATTAAATTTCCTAAATCAAAAATACTATTTAGTATTAGTTTATATAGTATTTAAATAGGTAATAACTATTATTTTTTTGGCTTTTTTGTTACTTATTTAATCTTAAAAAGTTCTCTTTTTTATTTTTAGATTTTCTTATAATTAATTTAGTTAAAGTGGAAAATTAAAACTTATTTTTTTCGTTAAACTTTATACAAAGTTTAACGAAAATATAGCAATTTTAACCATTAAATGTTGTTGTAGTATTTGATTTAAAACGATATATTTACTGCTACGGGTTTTTAACTTACATGAAAATAGTAAAAAGTTTAATTTTATTGGTTGGTTCCTTTTTTTTTATATTTGAAGGAAAATGTCAGGAGACACTACCAATTTATTCAGATTACTTATCTGATAATGTTTATTTAGTGCATCCATCTGCAGCCGGTATTGGTAATGCAGGAAAATTACGTTTTACGGCAAGGCAGCAGTGGGGTGGTGTAAAAGATGCGCCATCACTACAAACACTAAGTTTTCATAATAGGTTTAGAGAAAAAGCTGCTTTAGGATTTATTCTTTTTAATGATAGTAATGGTTACCACTCTCAAAAAGGATTTCAAGGCACTTTTGCATATCATCTAGACTTAAATAGAGCATCTATTTTTAATCAAATATCTTTTGGGCTCTCGCTATCAGTAGTTCAGAATCAAGTAGATCAAACACAGTTTTCAGGAGATCCAACTGTTCGACAAATAATTAGAAGTGATGGTTATTATAATGCAGATTTTAGTGTAGCCTATCATAAAAAAGGATTCTCATCCTATTTTACTGTTAAAAATTTATTACTATCTGCAAAAAACAATCTTAACAACAGTTTAGAACCATTAGATTTGAGAAATTATGTTCTTTCAATAGGGTATTATTTTGGTGAAAAACAGTATTTTCAATTTGAACCTTCTGTTATGATTCAGCTTAGAGAATCTACTGGGGAAAGAATTGTAGATTTTAACTTAAAGGCATACAAAGATTTTAACAATGCACAGTTATGGGGAGCGCTATCCTACAGAAAAGGTTTTGATGCTAAACCAATTGAAGATTTGGTGTATATAACTCCTATTATTGGTATGAATTATAATAAATGGATGTTTTCTTACACTTACACTAGACAGATTAATGATATAGTACTCACTGATTTTGGTTTTCACCAAGTTTCTATTGGAGTTAACTTGTTTACAAGAAAACCAAGAGCCGCTGCTTGCCCTAATATAAATTCTTCTTTCTAAAATTCTTTGTTTAAAATCTCTACACAATTATTATTTAATAATCTTGATAGTACTTTAGTGTCTTTATTACTGTAAAATTTATGGGTGGTATTACAGTTTTCTTTTGTTTGAGAGATTTTAAATTTTTCTAATATCTTTTTTGTCTGTTTGGCAACAGCAAAACCAGCATCAATAATTTTTATATCATTAGTTATTATTTTGCGAATGGAAGGTATTAGATATGGATAATGTGTACAGCCTAAAACTAGTGCATCTATATTTTTTTTCATCATAGGATTTAAATATTTTTTTAGTAAAAAATCAATATCTTCAGATTCTACATTACCTTTTTCAATTAAATCAACCAGACCATATCCAACTTTTTCTATAATTTTTATATCACTTTTAATGTTAGCTGATGTTTTTTCAAATAGATCGCTTTGTATAGTTCCCTTGGTTGCTAAAACACCAATATTATTTGTTTTGGTTACTAAACTAGCTGGCTTTATTGCGGGTTCTATGCCAATAAAAGGAATAGTGTACTTATCTCTAAGAACTTTAATTGCATTTGTTGTAGCTGTATTACACGCAACAACAATTATTTTTGAATTTTGATTTAGAAGTATTTCTGTGTTTTTTAAACAATATTCAATAATTCTATCTTTTGTTTTGTCACCGTACGGGGCGTTTTTACTATCAGCCAGATAAATAGTATTTTCATTTGGTAATAGCTTATGAACTTCCTTCCAGATAGATGTACCGCCTATCCCAGAGTCAAAAAAACCGATAGGATTGTCTTTTGTAGAGTTCATAGTTATTGTAAATAAAAAAATCCTACCAATTAAGTAGGATTTTCTTGTGTAACAATATTATTAATTAATTTTGAACAGGAGCGGTTGGTTGTTTCACGTCTACCAACAATCCAAGTTTTTCTTTTACAGCACCATACAAGTCTTCACCATCAGATACTAAAAGTCCTCTTCCAGCTGAAGCATCTATTACATATAGAATTTGCTTAGCTTTGGCAACTTCATTAATAGCTTTTCTAGCCTTAGCGATAATTGGAACTAATTTATTATTTTGTTTTTCTTGAATATCTTGGTAAGCAGCTTGTTCTGCTTGTTGTATTCTAGAGTTGTCAACCTGCACCTCTTGAGCTCGTTGTTTGTTTGTGTCCTCAGTCTGTTGAGCTTGTTCAGCAGTATATTTTTTTATTTTATCATCAAGTTTTTTTCTCATACCATCGATATCATCTTTGTATGTCTTGGTTATTTTAGCCAATTCAGCTTGTAAAGCTCTTGTTTCAGGCATGTTTGCAATAACTCTTTCATATACTACATGCCCAACTTTTTGAGCATTTACAATACCACTCATCCCTAAAGTTAAAAATGCAACTAATAGTAGACTCTTCAATTTTCTCATTTTGTTAATTTTAATTATTGTTTTAATCTTTATTACCTTTTCGCTTTCTAATAGCGTCTTTTTTTTCTTTTAATACTCTTCTTTTTTCTTCAATATCTGCAATCCTTTTTTTTCTTGCTTCTTCTATTTTTTTCTTCTTGGCTAATCGTTCTTCTTCTTTCTTTTTTATTAATGCCTCTCTATTTTTAATAGCTTTTTGTTGTCTGGCTGTTAGTTCTTTTTTAGAAGATCTTTTTTTTGCTTTTTTCTCATTGTTAAGCTTAATTTTTCGTTCTCTTACAATTTCGTTAAGAACAAGATCGCTAATATCGTATTTATTATTGGAATATAACATGACTAAATCACTAGATTTATCAAAAACAAAATCATATTTTCTTTTTGATACAATATCTTTGAGTGAATTATATACTTGATCTTGTATAGGTTTAACAAGTTGCTTTCTCAATAAAAACATATCTCCGTTGGGCCCAAAATATAAATTTTCTAGTCTTCTAAGTTCTTCTTGTTTTAGTAAAATTTCATCTTCTTTTTCTAAAATGAGATTATTTGTTAAAATTGCTCTTTCATTAACCAAATCTGTTTTTAATTTCTCTATAAATCTACTCAATTTATCCAGAGAACTTCTCCATTTAGTTACTTTCGAGTTCAGTGTATTTTGTGCCTCAAGGTACTCTGGAACATTTTCTAATATATACTCCATGTCTATGTAAGCTATTCTTTGAGCTTTTTGAGCTTTTAGTTGTGAACCACTCAAAAAGAATAGAAACAGAAACACTTTTAATATAAATTTTTTATGTTTTGGAAGTACCATACTCTGATTTAAAATTAATTTTATACTCTAAAATTGTTGACCAATTATAAAGTGAGTTTGCCATCCAGATTTTACATTAGACCCTGGAAGTGGATCAAAACCGTGGGCAAAATCAATTCCTAAAAGGCCAAATGCTGGCATAAAAATACGAATACCCAAACCAGCAGACCTTTTTAGGTTAAACGGGTTAAAGTTAGTGAAATTGTCATAAGAATTACCAGCTTCTAAAAATCCTATCGTATAAATTGAAGCAGAAGGCTTATCTGTGATAGAATATCTTAGTTCTAATTGAAACTTGTTATAAATAGTTCCACCCTCAATTGAAGACAATCTATTATTTTCATACCCTCTTAAACCAACACTCTCTCTACCGTCTAATTGAAATTGAGCAATACCATCTCCACCTACAAAGAAGCGTTCAAAAGGAGTGCTTCCTAATTCACTATTGTAGAACCCTAGGTATCCCATTTCAGCATTGGCCATTAACACCAATTTATCTGTAAAACCGTTATACCACTTACCTTTAAATAATAATTTATAATACTCTAGCCATTTAAATCTTTCCGAAGGTTCTAAACTTTGGTAATCTGTATCGTTAAAAAGTGAATAAGGAAAAGTTGCTTTGACACTCATACTAAATGTAGATCCACTGGTAGGAAATATTAAACTAGGACCAGCAGAATTTCTACTTAAGCTAATATTATAGGCAAGGTTGTTCAAGTCGCCATCACTTAGGATATCTGTTCCAACTCTAAACTGATAGTCATCTAAATTAAAACTTTGGTAACTAAATGTTTGTGATAAAGTAAAGTAGTCACTAGGCCAAGTTAATCGTTTCGCAAGCCCAATAGAAGCACCTCTAATACCTAGGCTTCTATTTTTATCTACATCAAAAGTTTGACGATCTAATTGAAATTGTTTTGAAGAGTACACAGAAAAAGACAGTGATTGTGGTTTCTTCCCTCCGAACCATGGCTCAGTAAAAGAAAAGCTATAGGTGTTAAAAGTTCTACTTGTTTGCAACCTTAATGATAATGATTGACCATCTCCCATAGGAAGAGGTTTGTATGCTTCTTTTTTAAATAGATTTCTTACAGAAAAATTATTAAAAGATAATCCTAATGTTCCAATAAAAGATCCACCACCGTAACCTCCTTGAAGTTCTATCTGACTTCCTCCTTTTTCTATCACTGAAAATTCTATATCTGCAGTTTTATCTTGATAATTTGGTTTTACGTCTGGTGTTACGTTTGTATCAAAGAAACCTAGCTGACC
>Ga0228624_1000714_pt1 | contig 15599 bp, 18 predicted proteins | sample 29DmetaG_FD_182744 | JGI IMG/M metagenome (GOLD analysis project Ga0228624, IMG submission 182744) | Seawater microbial communities from Monterey Bay, California, United States - 29D | ecosystem: Environmental > Aquatic > Marine > Coastal | place: USA: California | collected 2016-10-10 | reverse complement strand
GAATATAATAACAAAAGACCTCAATGGAACAGAAAAAAAATGACTCCTGTTCAATACAGAAATCATCTTTTAGAAAACTAAAAACTCTTTTTTATTTCCACTACACTTTAGTGGGGGCAGTTCAATTTGATATATATTTTTTATTATATATTTTTAAAACTATCAATTTCTCATTTTCCAGTCATAATCATGTAGAGGTGGTAGGGAGTTTTGAGTATTCCTAAACCTATCTGATAGAGGATATCAGCAGTAGCAAATATTGAATTTGCTGTTCAAAGAGCAAAACCAAGAATATGTTCATGGATATATTGAGGATTTTTTGCTTTTTTGATAAGCTCTGCTGGGAGGTATTTTTCTATTTCTCTTTTAAATTCATTTATATCTACTTCTTTTTCTATATCTTCCTTGAGAGTTTTTATTTCTATCTTACTGGAGTTCTCTATAACTTCAAGAGCTCACTTGAGAGTGAAGAAGAGTTCTTGTAACTTCTTTTCTTCGAGTCATTTGAGAGTTTCATCACCCGAACTATGTATTTCACTTTTAAGATCTTTTAGTCACTTTGATATGTCAGATTCTAGTAGTTTCTTGGTTTTTTCTTTATCAAGTCAAAACTTAAACGCAATATCATTTGCGAGTTCTTCTAGGAGTTTCTTTTTATCGAGTACTCATGGATTTATTTTATTTTTTTCTACGTTCATTTTTATTATTTAAGATCTAATTTTTCTATTTCTTCTTTTGCAAGCTTTGAGAACTCATCAATGGTTCAGAGTTCAATAGTTTTGTTGAAATACATGAGCGCTGTTTTTGGTCTTTCTTTTTCTAATTGAAGTTTTCATATTATGAAATGAATCATTGGGTTTTCAGCATTGAGTTCAAGTCATTTTTTAAGATTTTTCTCTGCAATTTCTCTGCTTCACTCAACATCTTTTTCTTCTATTTGTATCCATCATAGATATCAATAGAGAGTATCTCCATTTTCAATAATTATTTCTCAGGCAGTATTTTTCGTTGTATATTTACTGAGTGCGAATTCAACAATTTCTTTTGCTTCCTTTATTTTTTGATTGGTTATATGATGGTAGAGAGCGAGGTCAATATCTTCTATACTAATATTTTTATCTTCTACGATCATATCCTTAAATGCTCAGAGCATCTTGTCTATTTCTCATACTTTATTATAGTTGTATATTATTCTTCTTCTCGCATCTATTGACTCAATATATCAAATTTCTATAGAGTTTTTTAGGTGTACCGAACTTAAAACATAGTCGTGTAATTTTCCATATATAACTCATAGAAGGTAGCTGACTTCAGGGTCTGCATGATCTATTTCGTTGTATTTCAAAAGATATTCTTTTGCTTTTGTATACTCTCAGAGTTCAAAGTAACTTTTTGCCACTATTTTTATAATGGGTTTATAGTCTGTTTTTTCTTTTAGTATTTCTTTTCCAGTATTAATAGCAATAGGATATGCTCCATTTGAGAAGAATGATCCAGTAACGAGTGCATTCTGATATGATACATCATCAAGCTTAAAGTTCTCATAGTTTGTAAAAGAAGTTTGAATATTTTTTAATTCTTCTAGTACTATCTTTCCTTCTTTTTCTAGGATATTTTTAAAATAGTCTGAGAAGTTTTGTTTACAGGTCGTAAGGTCTCATATACATCAAAGGCTATTGATATGGTAAAACTTTTCTTCTTCACTGAGAGGAAAGGTCATTATCTCTTTTTTAAGATCTTCTACATTTTTAGGGGTAAGTATATTTATTTTTGAAGCTATAAGTGCATTTATTGCCAGGCTTTTATCGAGGTTTTTGTATTCTTTAATTCTTTCGTAGTATCTATATGCATTTTGGAATTTTTTGAGAGCAAAGTAGATATGTCCAGTTTGTTGTATGATACTTTCATCATTTGGTATTTCTTTCAAAATAGAGAGATACTTTGGGAGGGCACTTACATATTCTTTATTATCAAGATATGCTTCTCATATTCTGATAGCTGATTTGAGAGCATCTTTCTTTCTCAGTCTTTCTATTTTTTGTCTCACCATTTCTTTATTTATATCTTTTGGAGGTTCTTCCACTATTGGAGTATTTTCTTCTATGGCTCATGTATTTTCCTCTATTGTTACTATTTGTTGATTTTTTACCTCTTCTTTTTTTATTGAGAGCAATAAATCATCTTTTTTATAATAAAAGACTCATAGCGGTATAGCAATTATAGTAATTATAATAATGAGTTTTTTCATTGGGAGTTTCTTTTTTTAAAAATTACTTTCTTAATTCTATTTTATTCTTATATTTTGTAAAGAGAAATATTTTTTATAATCCATCCCCTGACCCCTTACCTTTCATACGAAAGGAAGGGGAAATAGGAATTTTAATCTTTTTTAAAGAGAATTTATGTTTAAGAAGATAGCATCAAATACTATAGCTCAAGTTCTGTCGAAGGTTTTGACGGCTATTATATCGATTTTCCTTATTAGTATTTTGACGAATTATTTTAGCGTTGAAATATATGGGCTCTATTCAAAGATTTATAATTATATTTGAATCTTTGTTTTTCTTGCTGACCTATGATTGTATGCTATTGCTATTAGAGAAATTACAGCGAATAAATCTGATTCTGCAAAAATTGTTTGAAATATTATGACACTGAGGTTGATTTTGGGAATTCTTATATTATTCTTAGCTGTTTTTATTGCTTATTTTATTCCCGGGTATAATTCTCTACTGGCTCTTATTTCTATTGCTATTGCATCGATCTTTACTATTTTTCAGCTTTTGAACTCCTCAATATTAGCTCTTATGCAGGCAAATATGAAAATAGAGTTTGGGGCTTTTTCAATTGTTCTTTCAAAACTTTTAAATTTAGGGTTGATAGCATTTGTGGCTTACTTTCTTTTTGAATGAATGGGTCAGGCAATAGATACTCAGTGATACTATACTCCATTTATCGCTATTATGTGAGCGTGAGTGATTGCAGTGATTTGCAATACTTTGTTGAACTTTTGGTACGCGAGGAAGATAGTCAAATTTTGATTTGATTATGATTGGGAATATATAAAACATATTTTTAAGATTTCTCTTCCATACGGTATTGCACTATTTTTATCAATAGTATATTTCAAGGTTGATATTATTCTACTTTCTATTATTGAGTGACCGGTGCAGTGAGATTTGAGTATTGCACTGTATTCATTACCGATGAAGATAGTAGAAGTACTTATGGTTGTATGAGGTTTTTATATGACTTCACTTCTGCCTTCTTTGACAGATTACTTTCAGAAAAAAGATGAGGGGAGGTGAGATCATTTGATTTCTCTTTCCTTTAAATTTTTATTTTCTTCCGCTATTCTTATTTTTGTACTTGGAGTATTATTTCGTGACTATATGATACGTATTATTGCCAATGATGATTATCTACTTACTTCTCATATGTTTAATTCCTCAGATGCGTTTTTGGTTGTATTGAGTGTCATAGTATTTTATTTCATCTCACTCGTATTTATTTATTCACTTGTAGCTTCAAATAATCAGGGAAAACTTTTAAAAATAAACATCATTGTTACTATTTTTAATATTCTTTGAAATATCATCTTGATTCCAAAATATAGTTTTATGGGAGCAGGGATTATTACTTTGTTGAGTCAAATATTACTTATGTTTTTAGGATATTTTTACACGAGAAAACTGATTCATTTTCATTTGCCTTTTGTATTTGTTTTGAAGAATTTAGTATTTGCAGTTTTGATATATAGTATTTGATATTATATGTTATCTTATTTATCTCTCTGATTGTATGCTGACTTTATAGTCTATGGGTTATTGTTATTTGGAGTATATTCACTGTTTTTATATTTTCTTTTTGTTCCTTATATCAGAATGAGAAAAAATATATAATTTTTAATCAGAAAATACCCCAACGAAATGTCTCCCTCTTTTTCTTGTATATAGAAGCAATCTCCTTATAATTTATCCTGTACTACTGGGGGTTTCTTTATTTTTATGATTATGAGTGAAGCATTATTATTCCAGTTAATTGGGTCTATATATTTCGTTGTAGGATTCTGAATCTTATTGAACAAAGGATTCTACCATAAAATATTCAAGAACATATCTGATTCTCCGATTCTTCTTTATTTTTGAGGAATTACTTCTTTTACAATAGGTTTTATCTTGGTATCTTACTACAATACTTGGAGTCTCGAAATACCTGTTATTCTCACGATTTTCTGATGGGCAGCACTTCTGAAATGAATAGGAATTATTGTCTTTCCTCATTCATTTACTAAGTTGTCAGAGAAAATGCTTGGCTGTCCAAAACTACTTCCGGTTCTATGAGTTATCACTGTTTTGATAGGTATAGCTCTTTCATATATTGGATCATTTATTACTACTATGTAATTGATTTTTTCTATATAAAAGACCCCACATTGGGGTCTTTTATATTTTTGTTATTGTATAGGGAATAAATTTTCTCTTCATATAATTTTCCAATTCTGATCTTCTTTTTGGAGTAACTCAAACGTTCATTCAAAGTGGAGAAGTCCATAGGTGGTATATATTTTTTTGTACTCTGATGTTATTATTTCATCTGCAAGCACCTCATTTCTTTTATCCAGTATAATATCAAATAATTTTTCATTACTGAAGTTTTTGGTGAGTACATTTTGAATTCATTCAGATTTTATTATTAAGTTGAGGATAGATTTATTCAGGTACCTGAGAATATTGAGTTGTTTTTCATTCAAGCTAGAGAGTACTTTTATAATTTCTGCATTTACATCTATAATACTAGAATTTCATAAAATATTTTTATTACTTTCACTTTCTATGGCATCAGTAGATTGTTCATAGAATTCAATTATTTGGTCTAAATTGAGGTCTACATTGAAGTCAAGGTCATTCACCAGTCAAAGAAATGCTTCATTTTCTTGGTTAACCACCCCATAGAGTTTCGAAAGATTTTCATAGAGGTTCTTATCAAATTCTATTCATAGGGCTTGGTTAAATTTTTCATGATTTTCATCACTTCCAGGCTTTACTCATTCAAAGAAATATACAAATCATTCTTCTTTTTTTCTCGTAATATTTTCTTGTACTGAGTTATAGAAATCTTGTGTGCCAATATGACTCATCGCTTGAAAAACAACAACTTTATCTCAATTTGTTATGGTGATTTCCGGCATCGGAGCTGGCCTTATATCATTTTGATAGTATGAAAAAGTTCAAAGAATACAAACAATGCTTAGTATGATGATACTTGCTTTATATAAAAATATTTCGAAAAAATCTCAGAAATCTAGTTCTTTTTTTCTTCGTATTCTTTTCCAAACAAAATGAAAAAAATAGAATATAAGTCCGTAAATTGATAGAGATAGAATAAACTCTAGCACTCCTATAATTCCACCGATATAAAAAATAGCGATCAAAAAAATAGTAAAGAGGATATATGTGATTATTTGTTTTTTATTCATATTATATTTATATTTTATTATTCCTTCTCCTTTTAGAACTCGATACCCCTTGAGGGCAGAGAGTGTTAGGAGTTGGGTTTTCCTAATATTACATATTTTTTTGCTTTTATGAAATAATTTTTTATAATTTAGAAAAGTTTATTTTCTAAGTATTTTGTTTCTATGAAAGTATTTTTTAGAATATTATTATTGATCACTTTTTCTTTCTTAAGTTTGAATATATCATACGCAGGCCTGAGTGACTTATTTAAAGAGTCACAGCCTCAAGTACATTATTGTCAGGATGGAAAAGATACTGATTGTTGACTGACTCAATGAATTGATGCTTTGAAATGACTGGAAGACATAGAAACTGAGAGATCTTTTTCTGTATATGCTCAAGATATAGTAAAATTTTTACTTTGATTTGTTTATCTTGTTGCGGTTGCCTTTATCGTATATGCTTGATTTAATCTTCTTACTGGTGCTGGGGATGAAGAAAAAGCAAAGAAATCGAAGGGAATGATTATTTATGTTGTTATTTGAATACTTATCATCTTTTTAGCAGGTCCAATAACAGAATTTATTCTCAATATTCTGAATGTTACTCCAGGTACTTAGGAGAGCTATTGTAAATAGAGTTGTCTTTCTTGTAAAGTCAACTCTATTTTTTTGTCATATTGGAATAGTATATGATATACTATATATGTAATATTATTACCTTAATTATGTATATATAATATGTCAGCAGAAAATATAATTAATAAAAAAAGGGGGAGATGAGCCTATTTTGGGAGTATTGTTTTCTTTCTTATTGTTATTGTGTCAACGACTTCTTTGTATTCTTATAATAATCATTTGATTACTGAGTCTCAGGATCTACAAAGTAAGATTACCCAGATAGATACTAACATTAATGAACTATCAAAGGATAAGAGTTTAGAAATATTTGCTCTTATTAATGCAAATAAAAAGACAATAGAGATTATGGAATCAAGATCCAAAGTAACGACCTATATAAAACATATGAAGAGTATAGCTGGTTTATATGATATAGAATTTAGGGGGTTTGAGATATCAGGTTCTCAGATTAGTACTAATGCCTTTGTGAGATCTGATGATAATGGAATTGCGTATAAAAAACTTGTAAAATTCATAGAAAATTATAGAAACAACGAGAACTCTCTATTTGAATTACCATTTATTAATAGGGTGCTTGGATATGACGACATGAAGCTTGCTATAAGTTTCAAAGTGAAAGACTAACATTTATTATTTCTTATATAAACCATATGTGATCTATAAAAAAAGACAATACATTCATTTCATATTTAATTATACTTGCCTCTCTTTTTGTGCTAGTATTATTTACGAGAGGGGAATATGAAAAATTGCAATCAAATTTGGATATTCGTGATAGTCATTTAGCTTCTGTTGAAGAAAAAAAAGAAGAACTCAATAGACTCAATAAAATTAAAGCGAGTATCAACGATGATGATAAAGAATATGTAAAATATGTAACAGATATTAAAGAGGATGAGCTGATAGATTATTTATATACCTATATTGAATCTCTGAATTCAGAAAAGGGTATTGTAAATATTAAAAATATTAATATATCCGAGCCAAAGAAAAATGAGCTTGGTTTTACTCAAACAGATATTGCGATACAGATTATTGTATCAAATGAATTAACGATGAATCAGTTTCTTGATTTTCTGACTTGACCAAACTCTCAGTACAATTTTTTCCTTGATAGCTTTTCATATCCAAATGATGGAAGAAAATGAGCTTTTAGTGTAAATATACCTTTAAAGATTTTTTATAAATAAAACTGTTGTATGGAAATACCAATTATGGAGGCCACTTCTCCATCAAATAAACAAGATACCATGAACAAGCCGATTATTTTTTCTAAAAAAGTGAACCTTGTTGATAAATACAATTTTTATGAATATTTAGCTGTAATGTTAGATGGAGGGGTTTCGATTGAAGAAACCCTTAGTTCTGTTTCGTCAAAAGTGACGAGCCCTTATTTTAAAGAAAAAATCAATGAACTGAAAGTATATGTGTCTTCTTGAGACTCCGTTTCAAAATCAATGAAAAAGATTCCACAGATTTTTCCTTCTTGAGAGGTTTCAATAGTAGAGGCTTGAGAAGCTACAGGGATGTTATCAGAGTCTTTATCAAAGTTGAGTGATGAGTTAAAAAAAGTACATGAATTGAGAAATAAGATTAAGACAGCTCTTACCTATCCTCTTATTATATTTATATTTCTCTTTTTAGCTGTTTTATTGGTTTTGACCTATGTTATTCCTGCTATTAAACCACTTTTTGAAACATCAGAAGTAGAACTACCGGGTGCTACGAAGGCACTTATGTTTGTTTCTGATTTTGTAAGTCATAATTTTCCTCTTCTTATTCTTGTTCTTTTTTCTGTGTTTGTACTATTTGTATGATATAAGAATACCAGGACTGGGAAAATACAGATAGAACAATTTATATTTTCTTTTCCATTGGTTTGAAAAGTATATAAAAATTACGTTCTTTCGAGTGTATCTTCAACCTTTTGAAGTCTTATTGGTTCGGGGGTAAGTGTTATTAAAACTCTGAATTTAGTTGGGAAAGCAAGTAATAGTCATATTTATGAATCACTATTTGATGAGATTGCTCAGAGAGTTTCAAGATGAAGTAAAATAGTTGAATCTATGAAAGAAGTCGATCCAAATGGAATATATTTTCCAGTTGATTTCCTTCAAATGTTATCAGTGTGAGAGAGAACGGCTTCACTCGAAAAAATAAACAAAAAAATTAGTGTTGGTTATGAGAAAGAGGTAGACTACTCTCTTACTAATTTATCTAAATGGATAGAGCCAGTTGCAATTTTAATTGCGTGAGTATTCGTTCTCTGGTTTGCCTTTGCTATCTTTTGAGCTATACTAAAAGTTACGCAGGTGGTAGGGTAGAAATAAGCTAAGCAATAACAATCAAAAGACAAAAATTCTTTTGATTTTTTTGTGTTTGTAGGTAATGTTTTTGTATATTAAAAAACCATACATGAACTCACAAAAAAAAGCATTTACATTAATAGAACTCATAGTTGCCATAACTATATTTTTTGTGATGCTTGGAGTGACCTATACTCCCTATACATATTATATGAACAAGGCAAAAGTGAGGAGTGCTGCAAAGGAAATATCGAGTAGTTTATATGAAGCGAGAAATATGGTATTACATGGAGTGGCATGAGATTGAAATATTTCTGTATGAATTGCTTTTGACACGAGTGTGGAAAACAAAGATAAAATTCGTTTTTACTCCTATCCTCATAGCTATACTGGATCGCAAATAGTGCCAGCAATATCAGGTGATATTCAACTTATAAAAACATATGTTCTGCAACCTGGGATGCAAATAGACGCGATCAATTCACAAAATAATGCACTCTTTTTCTTCGAATCTATTTCGTGAAATGGAACTTATTCTTATACTGATGACTTCAATGCGAAACAACTTATAACAGATGATGAAATAGATATTGTTTTCTCATTTTGATGAGCAGACTCAGGATCAAACCTTGCAGGGAAAATCAAATACTTTACCAAAACAAATATAGTTGATTATGAATAAAAATATACAAGCATTCAGTATTATAGAAATTCTCGTTGGAATTTTCATATTTTCTTTGTGACTCGTTTCTGTATACGCCGTACTCACATCTACACTTAAATTGAATGATTATAATAAAAACTATATTATCGCGACGAACCTTGCAAGAGAACAATTAGAGCTGGTGAGAAACATAAGAGATAGTAATTACAAGCAGATTAAGAAGTACAATCAAATAAATCCTTCAAATAGTGATTATGAGAATATGCTAGAGGTATGAAAATACTATAAAATAGAGAATGACTATTCATCAACAGCAACTTTCCCTATCAAGGTGGAAGATATTACATTGTGATTCTGAGAATGACAGATTGAACTACAATGAAAGATGCTGAACTATAAGCTATCGCTTGATGATCAGCATAGATATACATTTGAGAGTATTGATAAGAGAGATACTCATTTTTATAGATATATAAGTACTCATAAAGTTGAAGATTCAAATGGAGTTATTGATAATGCAATCAAGGTAAAATCAAAAGTAATTTGGTTCCAGAGAGGATATCATGAATTTGAAGTGAATACTATCATTGCTGATTGGAAAAGGCTTTAATTTTAAAAGAACATTATGAAAAGAAAAAATACTCATTTATGATTTACTCTCGTAGAGATACTGGTATCTCTTACGCTATTATCTATTATAATGGTTTCGGTTATGTTGATTTTTACGAATTCAATTCGTATATCTTCAAAATCAGAAGTGAATAGAATGATGCAAGAAAATGTAAAAAATGTGACAGAAGCTATTTCAGAAGATATTAGGAAAAATGGTATTCTAGGAGTATCTGTTGATTCCACAGATACCTGTAATTTTTCGGTTCAGTGAGGAACGCTTTATAAACAATGAAGTAAGCTGTGTACGAAAAGTAATAATGAGTACTATCTTGCTCATGCTATCTGATGAAGTTTGATACGAGTGAGTGATGTAGAGGACTGTAATGATATAAAAGAACAGTGTGTGATAGTGAAAAATGGGTATCCTCTCACCAATAGCATGGTATGAGTAACGGATCTAAGGTTTTTTCTATCACAGGACTATATTCCAAAAGTTACGGTAACTATTGCTTTGAAACCTTCATTAAAATCAGGAGGTGTTTCTTTTATTCAGAATAATCAGATAGAATTAGAGACTACAATAAGTGAAAGACCATTTTAATTTTTAGCTTAAGAGTGTTATGAAATCATATGGATCTAGGAAATGATATTCAGTTATAGTTGCTTTAACTATGATTTGATTTCTTTTAGTTATGACCGTTTGAGTTTTTAACCTTGTATTAAGGGGGCTCAATGATAACAGGGGGATAGGGAATTATATAAAAGCATATTTTTGAGCAGAAGCATGACAGGAACTTGCTCTTTTAAAGGTAAAAGAGAAATGATATGGGTTCTCTGATTCTATAGAACATACTATTAATAATAGATCTGTGGTACTTTCAGATAATGCTTTAGAACCCACTCAATTTAAGTGAGAGGATGTATTTATTTCATATGACCTGGGTACCAAGACAGATAGTTATACTGGAACGCTTCAAGGCCTAGAGTATGATATTATACCCCTTTTTTATCTCACAGGGAGTGATATAGAAGAAAAAGCTACTGATATTAGTCTGAGTGTGTTATCTTGAAACTCTGATGACTTGGTATGGAATATTGTTTCACAGTTTAGTGGGGTATCAGGAACAGGAAGCTTTGATAGATATACTCCACTTCATGAGAAAAGATTGGTTTCATGAAGTTTTGACTTTCTTGATACTACCGTTGAGAGTTTTCTTTCTACCTCATCAAACAATTACTTAATACTTTTTCATTCTAATAATTCAGATGACCTCGTTTATAATCTTACATCTGCTTCGGAGAGTTCATTTTCCAAACCAAGTACTCACATTATTTCAAGTGCACAGGTCTGAAAATATAGACAAAATCTAGATACATACTTGGATAATACCAAATATTTAGATTTTTTAAAATATTCCATATATAGTAAAAAATAGCTACTTTAAGCCATTTTTATATAAAGTTCCTTTGTATAGCCATCTAAAATTAGAAAAAAAGTTTGCAAAACTTTTAAAGCCAGCTAGAATACTAGTGTTTTTTATATTTATTAATATTTTTTATTATGAAAAAACAAGATTTTATAAAAGCAGTAGCTGCTGCTGCTGGTTTAAGTCAAGATGCTGTTTCTAAAGCATTAACTGCTGTTATTGATGTTACTACTGCTGAATTAAAAGGTGGAAGAGAAGTAAACATTACAGGTTTTTGAGCTTTCAAAGTTTCAAAAAGAGCTGCTAGAAATGGTGTAAATCCTAGAACTGGTGAATCTATTAAGATTCCTGCTATGAACTCTCCTGTTTTTAGAGCTGGTAAAACTCTTAAAGAAGCAGTTAGATAATATTCATTTTTGTTTTAATAAAAATATCCTTCCGATTTCATCTGGAGGGTATTTTTTATTTGATTTTTTTTCTGCAAAATGTTATAATGGAATGGATATTATAGCTTATTTTGTTTTATGGATAAAATAGATATTTGTACCTTATCTGCTGAAAGTAACTTAGATAGGGACGCGTTCATATCTAAATACATAACAAACAATACTGTAAATATAGAGTTTTCTTATTTATCAGACTTTAAGAATGCTAAAATTTTAAGGGATATTGTGAGTATTATAGGGAGACATATATGACTGAGTAGGGTAGTTATATCGAGACTGACTCTTATTGTCGATGAGATGAATAATAATGCAATTGAACACGGTAGTAACCAGTGAGATGTAAATAAGATCCGATTTATGTGTGAACCAAAGGAAGGGGGGCTTTTTGTGTGTATTGAAGTTGAGGATAGTGGGAAATGATGAACGGCAAAGAAAGCACTTGATATGGAGACTCTCAGAGCGCATCAGTTGAGGCTTGGATATAAGTGACATAACTCTATCAGATGAAGATGATTGTTTATGATTATTGTGAATCTTGTTGATAGGGTTTATTTTAAAGATTCGAAGAATGGAGGATTAATTGTATGAATAAAAAATAAGTATGAGCTATAGCTCATACTTATTTTTTATTGTATATTCTTTTGATATTCTGTATACATCTAAATTCTTCTTCTATGGGGCAATAAAAAACTTTGTTAGGAATTCTGAAGTCACTATAATATATTCCATATTTTTCTAGAGAGTGGTATTGTTTATGGAATACTACTGTTTTCTCTATTTGTTCTATAATATCTTCATCAAGAGAGAAGAGGAGTAAATTATTCGTTGTTTTTATATGAACCTCTCTTTCAATGATGTAGTATGTTATATCTTGAACTTTAATATCAATAATATTTTCTTCAATTTTGTTCACGAGGGTAAAGATATCATTGATATACTTTTCATCAAAAACATCTTTATAGTCTAGAAACTTATTTATTTCATCAGGAGTATTATTAATGACTTTCAAGTTTTTATATCATTCTTCTGGCTTATTTGGTACCAATGTTCCATTTTCTGTTATCGTATAGGTTTTATTGTTTACTACTGTATTAAAGAGTCATTTGTATGATTCAATAGTTATTTTTAGGTTATTTGGAAGTGTAGTATTTATATCTATATCTTTTATATTATGTTGGTATATTTTTAGTTTATCATATATATCTTTTTCTTTTACTGAGAATATTGATCTTCATCTTATGCTATCAATAGCTTTATAGGCTATATTTATGTTTGTGAGATTATCTTTTTTTAATATATTTACATTTTTTATAGTAAAATACGGTCCAAATATTACAAAAATTATAATAAACACTATAATTCATCAAGCTATAGCATAATACATCTTTTTGTTTTGCTTTAAAAAAGCAACTTTATTTAAAGTATCCATGTTGAAGCTTAGTTGGGTCTTTCTTTTTTTAAACTTGGATCTTTCTGAGTTATCAAAGGAAAAGTTTCTTTTCATCTTTTGTAGTCAAAATACCCCTCTTCTTCTTTTTCATTTTTTGGGGTATAGATTTTTGATCCATGAGGAGCATTGAGAGATTTTTTTTATAATCTTATGCATGTTTTTTGTTATGGCTTTTGCCTATATTGTACATTCTTTTTCTATAAGTGCTGATACTTCTTGTCCGATAGCTCACTTATCATCATATCTAAATCTTATTCTAGGGAGCTTTCTTATATCTATACTTTTATTCAGTCTTTTTTGTATTTCATAATTATGTTTCGCAAGTGTTTTTGGTAGTATATCACCATTATGTAGAGAACTTACGAAGACATCTAAATATGAAAGGTCACTTGATATTTTCACTCAAGTGATGGTTATTATTCAGAATGTTTTTTCTGCATCTTCTAATTCTTCGAATATAAAGTTTGATACTAACTCTCTCGATACTCTTTCTAACTTTTTAATTCTTTGTTCATTCATTATTTTATGGTCATTTTTTAATAAGCTAATACATCTATATTATTTACTATTTTCTTTTTGACAAATGGAAATTAATAAATAAACTTTCTCACGTGAAATTTATACATTATAACCTCTAGGGGAGATAGAAATACTATGATATACGCAATAAAAAACGACTGAGAAACAAACGAAAAATTAGTACTAAGATACAAGAAATTGTTTTTTAGCTCTAGAATCGTGAATAAACTTAGAACTGAAAGATATGCAGTTGGAAAACTTACAAAGAAGAAACTTAGAGAAAAAGCAATCGTAAGAGAACATTACAGAATGTTAAATACAAAAGTTTACATGTAATATAACAAAAAAACACTCTCAAACCTTGAGAGTGTTTTTTTATTGCAAAAAGGCCTAGAGTTCTTAGTATATATTTAAATACTCTATATAAAATGTTTTTATAAAAAAAATTATGTTTAAAAAGATAGTATGACTTGGTTTTGCTACGAAAGGAAAGAATGCTAAGAAAGTTCAGGAATATATTCAGTCCCTCGTTGATGGTGGAGCAACTGAGTTTTTTACGGGATATAATCCTCCATACTGGAGTGATAAATTTGGATTTGAAGTATCTCCAAATGGGAGATTTGCTGAGCATGAACAAATTACCGATATTGATACACTCAGAGATATAGTAGTTGAAGTTCACTGACATGGATTAGAGATCTTCATAAATCTGAACGCGTGGTACTATACTGATGTTACTATACCGTATATTGAGAAGATGGTAGAAGAGTTTGAAGGTATTTGAGTTGATGGAATCATTTGTGGAAATATTGGCATTCTAGAATACTTAAAAGAAAGATGATATGGAGGAAAAATTAATATTTCTACTATTTTGGCTGTGTATAATACTGAGAGTATTCGATTCTTTCTTGAGAATTATAAAGTCAATAAAGTGATCCTGAGCAGGGAGGTTACTCTTAAGGAGATAGAAAGTATTGTTACTGCTTTTCCTGATACGCAATTCGAAGTATTTTGAGAGGGGGATTTCTGTAGATATAATAATGGACTTTGTTTTGCGGAACATAAATATGGTGCAAAAGATATATGTACGGTTGTGGTACGTGACCTTATCTTTAAAAAGAAATTTCAGGCGGACTTTAAATGAATTATCCTTGATGAAGATTTAGATAATGCTGAAAAAATAAAAAAAATGGATGATACATATTTGAATCCTTTTGAACAAATAGAAGATATTTTTGAACAACTAGATTTGTTATCATTTATGAATACTCAGAATGATCAACAAGACTTAGAATGAAGATTGCTTAAAATTATATCACATAATAGTAAGAGAGTAGATCTATTTTATGATGCTCTGAAGCCAATAAATAGTGAACATAATTCAGAAGTTATCACTTTTTTAAAATGATTAAAATATTGTCTAAGTAAAGATTTATTTGAATGAGATTGAGAAAAATTTAAGAATACTAAAAGTGAATTGGAAGAATCTATCCATTCTTGATTGGAATATAATTTGAAAAAACAAAAAGAATTATGAGGAGATGCGAAATTGAAAGCACTGGAATTAGGGAGCTTTTATGCAAAAAGTGATAATCTTAATTTATATAGTTATTTATTTTTCTCAAAATTCAAAAATATAGAAACAGTTAAGTTTCCTACCAGAGGCAGGGCATATAATGAAAAAATAAAAATGATTACGGATGTAGTTGAAGAACAGAGTATAGACTCTAAAAAGTATATTGATAGAGGAATCTCTTTGGAGAGAGTACATTATGATTTGAACTATCTATTTAGAGACGATACAGGGAAAGAAAATAAATTATGGTTTCGAGCTTTGATTTGAAGTTTATAAAAAACACCTATACATAAAATATTTTTTATGTATAGGTATTTTCATTAGTATTATTTTGTTTTTAGAATTAAATTCTTATCATTGTCACTAGTTAATACTTAGATTACCCCGATTTTTCACAAAATAAAGTCTAAGAAAGACTTGACACAGCGATGCAGACTAGAATAGAAGTATATACCCTTTAACTTCTATTTTTTATGAGTAAAATATTAACAGATAGCCT
>Ga0228624_1000713_pt1 | contig 15604 bp, 19 predicted proteins | sample 29DmetaG_FD_182744 | JGI IMG/M metagenome (GOLD analysis project Ga0228624, IMG submission 182744) | Seawater microbial communities from Monterey Bay, California, United States - 29D | ecosystem: Environmental > Aquatic > Marine > Coastal | place: USA: California | collected 2016-10-10 | reverse complement strand
TCCTCTTCCTCTTCCTCTTCCTGTTCATCTTCCTCTTCCTCTTCCTCTTCCTGTTCATCTTCCTCTTCCTGTTCCTGTCTCTGTCTCTTTGCCTCTTCCTGTCCCTGTCTCTTTGCCTCTTCCTGTCTCTGTCTCTTTGCCTCTTCCTGTTCCTGTCCCTCTCCCTCTCCCTCTTTCGGTATCGTAAGCTGCGATGAGTTCGGCGGCAATATCACGCACATAAACAAGAAAAGCATGATCCACATAAAATACCCGTGAACAATCGGCGTTTTCACTTCATAAAAGTTTGTGATCACTTCAACCAGCGAAGTAATTACAAAGACAAATAGAAAAAGTAGTAGCAGTTTAAGCATTCGACTGTTGGCAAATCTCATTAATTTATTTTTAATAATTGAAAACATTTGCATTTCAACTACTATATCAATTTATTTTTTTTGAGTTTTACGACCTCTTTTATTTCGGTTCCGCGATTATCGTGTATAAAATTGGATAGTCGACTAGCTTCATCCGGAGAAGTTTGTGCGAAGTATTTTGCGAGTATTTCATCCAAGCACTTCTTATTTAATCCTCGCTTTACATTATTTCTTGAAAACATTATTTGTCCACTGTTGCAATCAAAGCATTCTACATTATTCAACTTCATAATCGCAACAAGATCACTATTGAGCGCCTTTTTTTCTTTTCGAAGTTCTCGTAAAACAGAGCTGTGTGTTGATATTTCATTTTCAATAGACAACCATCTTTTGATTTTTTCTACACTTTCTTGATCCATTTTGTTTTATACTATTATTTTATACTATATAAATGGGTAGCAACTTTTTATATATTATTAATAAGTGAAAACAAAACATTGGTTTTGGTTCTTTACACCTTTCACATTTAAAACGCCGATTATATTTTAATTAAACATTTTCCTAGATTTTTATATTTATTTTTTAATTCTTCATTTTTTTCAATAAAACAATCAAAACACAGATTGCGTTTTTCATTAAAATACGTTAATTTTATACTTTCACTTGTTCTATTACAACCACCAATACATTGTTTTGGATAATTTCTGTCATTTATTTCAACATTTTTTAACCAAAATGATTTTTTGAATAATTCTTTTAACTTATTACTTCGTTCTTTAAACTTATTATTTTCTTGTATTTTAACTTGCTTATCTTTTGTATATTCCATAAAAAAATTACAAGGTTCATCATCAATATCAAATATTTTCTTTAATTTATCCCACATATTTTTTTTAGAACATCTGAAATATAAATAATTTTTATCTTCGTTTTTTCTTATATCACAAGGTAATCCACATTTACATAATGGCAAATCTTTTATATCATTATTATCCGGATATTTATATTCAATATCAAACCTTATATATTTACCACCTCTAATTTTATTCCATTTATTTTTCTTGTGGGTCATCAAACATTCGGCGATATTATTTTCAGCATATAATTTATCATCTTCTCCTCCTTCTTCTTTATCGTCCCAATTATTCAATTCAAGATTTGCATAAGACGAACCATCTATTTCATAATTATGGTCTAATATCTTATTGATATAGTTATTGTAATCAACAAATTTACAAATTACATTAACTTTATAAATAGCAACTATTTGTTGTGGGGAATGAACGTATGTATTAATTCCACCATTACCTTTTAAGTGTTCCCAAAATCTTCTATATAATCTACTAGTTGCCCCCACATAAAAATAATCGTCTTCACAGCGCAATATATAAACCCAATGCATTTAAAATAACAAAAATAGAAAACTTTATATTATTTCAAATCATGTAAAAATCGGCATTTTAAATATCCAAAGGTGTCGCAAAAAAATGTCATTATATTATATAATGGGTAAACAAGAGCAATACACTGAATGTAAGGTTGCAATAATGACTATAATGGGGCGGAAAAAGCGGGTTTTAAAGTACATCAATCATCGCAATAAGACACAGAAAAAACTCATAGTTGGACCTCGTGGCGGCATTTCCTATAAATCGCCTAACAGTAAATCAAGACGCTATGTTCGTAAACAATGCGAAACTTTAAAATCATCTGGAACATTTTGGAATGAAGTTGAAAGACAAGTTAAAATAAAAAACAAAAAGTAGGTCAAGTGATGTTTTTGTCTTTTGTCTTTAACTCCATCTTGTGGTGGAGTTTGCATAGTTGCGATGATGCATCATACATTTTGTTTTTGCAAGATTTCCCATTTTTTAGTATCTTGACACAAGAGCACATATTGTCATTGTCGTGATATTTTTTTTGTTTTACGTGAAACGTACAAAAGTCGCCGTTTTTGTATCTGTTTGCGTTTTTAGGACAACATTGACCCTTTCGTTTCCCAGACGAAAAGATATGTTGACATGCAAGGTAATCGTTTTTCCTGAATATTTTGATGTCCATGTCTTTAGGTATTTCTTCGATACATTCTTCATAAAGAGGTATGAAGTTTTTAAATACTGAGCGACAATAAGGACATGAATGATGGTTGAATATATTTTGTGTGACATTTAGATTATTCAGCAGCGCACTGTATTCGAAACTGTGACCACATTTAAGTTTCATTTCATGTTTGATTGTCTGTCTGGTGATCAAACACTCGCGGGTTGATGATTGTAATTCATGTCCGTCTAACAATTTAAGAGCGTCTGACAAATTCATTCAGTTGTATCTATTTTAATATATGTTTTTATATATATTTAAAATAGAATGAAAAAGGCTGAATGGGGGCCAGTTATATGGTCTTTATTACATTGTATTGCTTGCAAAATAAAGGAAGAGCATTTTGAAACTGAAAAACAACACTTGTTAAAAATTATTTCTGGAATATGTTCTAATTTACCGTGTCCTTCTTGTGCTATGCATGCGTCAAGTATAATACAGAAGTATATTAATACTTCCGTGCATAGCAAAAATGATTTGATAAAGATAATTCTTATGCTACATAATATTGTAAATAGGAGACTGAAAAAGAGTATTGTTTATACTATGGATAATCTTTCAATGTACGATGATAAAGTATTTCGAGACGTTCTGATAGAATATTATATCATGATGAAAACTCAAAAGTATTCCCAGAAAATGATGTTAAACAGCTTTCATAGAGAAAAGTTTATAAGCCGTTTCTATCAATACTTTAAAAATAACTTACCAAAGTTTTTAACTTGATATTGTAACCGTTATTACATGTACAATTACGATATTCACGATATTCACGATATTTGCTCAATTTTACAACTGTACCTTTGTTCAGATTTAAGCGAGCACGAAAGTTTATCAGAAACCAGTTCTGTGTGGTATAGTAAATTATGGTTCACGGAATATACTAAACTGAACCATAAAAGTCCTACGACAGTTCCTAGTATACCTGCTGACAAAATGACACCTAGTCCGTCGCAACTGTACATAGTACGATATATAGTATCTAATACAATACACAATGGCAATAAGATCATGATAGGGACGCTTATTTGTTCGAAAATATACATTGGTAACAATAAATAAATGAAGGTAAATGAATAAACCATGATACTAAACGGAAGTCGTTTACTGAAACCATATAGATCAAACAGTCGACATGCTTCTTTTCTACCAACCCCTCTTTCTGGAGTATCTGGTATGAATACTGATGTAAACGCGTTCAACATGATAATACCAGTCAAATACATAATTCCCTTCGCGTTCCCGTTGAATATTGACAACAGAACAAAAAATCCAATGAGAACGTGCGGAAGCACCATAACAAGAAATGGAAACATATTTGCCGAAAGATTATCCATTCCGGGTCTATTTGGATTGAGTTGTATCAACCCACCATATTGACTATTTACACGAGCCATTATATACATTATATAAAATATATTAAAAATATGAAGTTATATATTTTATATGGGAATACCAAGCTATTTCAACTACATACTAAAGAACCATACCAATATTATTGTTAAAAAAACACAAGTATCTAGCGATAACTTATTTGTTGACGCAAACTCTTTGATATATGATACGATTAATAATTACGGTGAAAAAATACCAGATAGTTTCGAAACTATATTTCAAGATATTTATAACAATATCTTGAAACTTATCAAAAATGTCAATCCCAAAGAAAAAAGTTATATATGTTTGGACGGGGTTCCTCCGGTGGCTAAAGTTATGCAGCAAAAACAAAGACGTTTCAAAGGCACACTAATAAACAAAATATTAACATCAACATCAAAATCGACATCTTCATTTAATAGAAATCAAATTACTCCTGGAAGTAGTTTCATGAAAAAATTAGATGAATATTTGTACAAAGCGTTTTCGTTGCACCCAAACATAGTTTTTAGTGGTTCTTCTGTTCCAATGGAAGGTGAACATAAGATATGTAAAATAATCTCGTCGGAAGAGAGGTTCAAACAAAAGAAATCAATCATCTATGGGTTAGATGCGGACTTATTTATGTTGGGACTCTTGATGGTCTTTAAGGAGTACAACATTTTTCTGTTCAAAGAAACAAAACACTTTAGTTATATTAAAGGTATTAATAACACCGAACTTTATTATTTCAACATAAATACATTTTCACACCAATTATCTCAGAAGCTAGGAGTCAACAGAAAGCAGTCAATTTGCGACTATTGTCTATTAGCATTCTTGTGTGGAAATGATTTTTTACCACATCTTCATTGCGTGAACATACGCAATGAAGGAATACCTTATATTATAGATAAATATTTAGAAACAAACAAGGACAATAAAAAGCCACTTATTAATATTAAAAACGGAAATATAAACTGGAGAAACTTTAGAGATTACATAGCTTCAATCGCAAAAGAAGAAAAAGACAAAATTCTGCAAAATTTGTCGTGGAAGATTTCACAGAAGCGCAAAATTAAACCACTATCGGAGAGCGATAAATTGGATTTGTTACCATGCGTCGATAATGAAAAAGAGGTGCATTTATATAATAACATAGAAGAGTTCAACGACTTTATATTCCACAATGTAAATATTAAGAGTGCATCTAAAAATTATATAGAAATGATCGAATGGACATGGTATTATTACTTTCATAACGAAGTCATAGATGATACAAAGTATTACTGTTATCCTAATGCTCCGTTATTGTCTGCCTGCTTACCATTCATTCCAATATTTAATGATGAAACTATATTAAATAAAAAGAAAACTGATAAAATTACAGAAACCACATTATTGCTTTATGTCATTCCATTTGACGAACATGAGCATTTGATAGATGTTGATAAAAATAATATACCGTTGCGGTCAATCTATGATAAAGTTCCACTACTAAGAGAAACAAACTTCGAAATAGATTATTTTCTATGCAAATTTTTCTGGGAAGGACACTTGAATATTCCACATATTGATATATTTCATCTTAATAAGATTATTATAGATAGTGTTTAAAAAATTATCACCACTGATAAATTAAGAAGATAATATGAGAGAAGCGGACGATGGTTGCGATGACATTATTTTGGAAACTCGAGAAGATTTGAATATGTTTTTGACGAGCAGTAAATATGAATTCACCATTCTTAAGTTTCATGCAGATTGGTGCAAACCATGTAAGTCTATTGCACCATTTGTTCATGAGCTCATTGAAGAAAAGATTAACTATTTTGATAAGATGAATGTTAAAAATAAATTTATATTTGTCGAAGTTGATGTAGACGAGTGTTTTGATTTATATGCATTCTTGAAGAAACGTAAGATGATAAATGGTATCCCCGCACTGTTTTTGTACTCGAAATCAATATACTCCAAAGCAGACCCAAAAGAAATATATATTCCACACGGAAGCATTTCAGGAACAAATCAAGATGAAATACGTAAAGTGTTGGATTATATTAAATAAATAAATATAATGGAAATGGACCTTGATGAAAACAACTATGATTATGAAGGACTAATACAACTCTTCTCTTTGACGCCAACATTTAGTAAAAATGATTTGAAAAAGGCTAAACTTAAAGTTATGAAACTGCATCCAGACAAATCAGGTTTGCCCCCAAAAGTATACATATTTATGTCAAAAATGTATTATAAATTAGAAGAGGTTTATAATTTTTCTCATCACGAGACCGATAAAGATAAACTCACAATACAATACGATGCTCAAGATCATTTCAAAAACTATTTACAAGAAAATAAAATCGACCCGGTGAATAATTATAAACAATTCTCGGAAGAATTCAATAAAATGTTTGAAAGTGTTTATGTATCTGAAGATGATGAAGGTCACGGTGAATGGTTGAAGTCCAACGATGATCTTTATGACAAAGACAATTTAGAAGAAAGTAGAAGAGCAGCATTAGCCAAAAAGGGAGCCATTGTTGAAACTGTAGAAGAAGTAAAAGACTATGATTTCAAACAAAACGCCAATCACACAGATATAAAAGAAAGCTACAAAAATCCGTTTATCGCTATGGATATTGATAAAGTCTATAGAGAAAAGCCAAAGTTCAAAAATGTTCAAGAGTTTCAGAATTTTATAGCAAAAGACGAGAAAAATAATACACTTTTAAGCGACGAAGCTAGTCTTAAGTATATTAATAATAAAGAGAAGCTGTTGAATCAGAAGTGTAAATCATTTGCATACGAGAGAATGAAAACTAAAGAGAGAATGGAAAAAAAATACGACGAATATATTTCATCTTATTTAAGATTGAAACGCTAGAATATGTTATCAAAATATTTATCATATCTTATATATATATTATAGCAAATGAATATCATATTTCTTGTTGTGATACTGATTGTAATAACTATTATATATATAAACTCTGAAACTTATGTTGTTGACGTTATGAACTTTAATAAAAAATGTACATGCAAAGATGTTTCTTGTCGATTTTATCAGAACTATACGGATATAAACAAGTCAAATAAATCTAAACTGTTCATTCACCTTTCTCAGGAAAGGAACGAGCGAAATTGGTTAAATTTCGGATCGAGAAGTAGTGAAGAACTTAATATGGATATATGTTTGCTTTGTATCGAATCTATCATAACATTTTGCGATGATTTGTATCAAGTCATAATCTACACAAACGATGATATAAGCAAGATGATACCCGATGATGAACTATGTAGTATTGAAAATCCGAATTTATTGTCCGGTGTTGACTTAAAACAGTGGGAAAGTTATTGCAAATTCAAACTGCTTGACGTTTACGGTGGGGTAGTAATGGAACCACATTTCTTGTTTAGAGCATCGCCACCTGAGATATTTTACAAACCAAAGGCACTGACTGTTTGCGAAATGAATAATGAAGGAATGAATTTGACTAATCTGAATATTATACCATCATTTGGTTCTTTGATGGTATCGCCCAAGGGCGACGAAACAGTGAAGTTCTATTTAGATTATTTCAAAAACTTGTGTCATAATGATTATTCTGTATCTACACAACACTTTGATAGAGCTTCAGGAAAGATAGATTGTATTTTGAAGTTTCCTTCGGAACAAATTGGTACAACAGATGCGAAAGGCAATCCACTGTATTTGGAAAATTTGTTTTCTAATGAGAACTTTTCTTTGTCGTCAAATAATTTTTGTCTTTTCATAAACATGGAATTGTTGAAACGTAATAGAAAGTACGGATGGATTTTAAAAATGAGCAAGTCTGACATTGAAACATCCAACATGTTTTTCTCTAACGTGTCTAGGATGGAGTAAATATAAAATTATGTCTGCATAACATTTGAAACATAAATACGATATTCGGGGCAGTATTTTCCGTTGTCATATTTAGAAGATGTTTCAAATACTAGACCATTTCGCCTGCATATCTGTCTGACAACTGTTGTGAAGCTTTTGTATGTATTCGGTCTTCGGGTCACATAGTACTGTTTGTTGAAAAAATAGTATTTTTTTAATTCTTCTAAAAAACAATCTATTTTTTCTTTATAAACCAGTTTTTTGTATGAAATGTAATTCAATATGTAATAGTTGTTTTCCATTGGAAGGTTTACTTTAATGTAGTCATCAAAAATATCAACGAACTTTTTGATAACTTGATTTTTGATTACTTTGATACTCATTAATATAGATGTATGATTTATTTTTTATTTTGAAACAACTCCTGGTGAATGTCGTATGACAACAACACCAACATTATCCGGTTATAATTCCCATTATATATTTGATTGATATATTCACATATGATTTTGATGCATCCATACAGAGCGGCTTCTTCGTTTGTTTTAATGTATTCGTAAAGACTAAAATAAATATCACTTATATCAATACCATTCTGATACATGTTCGTGAGAACATGAATTGCTTTAGTCAAATTGTTGGTTTTCAACAATTCGAAATATGTTTTGGCATCGTAAAAGTTTAATAAATCACACAATGCTGCTAAATTGTCGACGGTTATTTTCCGGATGTTTAACAGTTCAGTTTTTACAACAATATTTTTTAATGTTGTTATTGTTATGTTAGAATAAGAAAATATTTGGGCGAGTGCGTTTTCTTCTGCATATATTCCAGCATGATGCAATAACTTTTTGAATATTTGAATGTACTCTGGTTGCGCAAGGGGGGTTGTATTAAAAATATTTACTCTGGATTTGATAACATCTCGTATTCTCTCTTCAGACATTCCTTCAAAAATAAAAAATATCTTGTTTTTTTCTCGAAAAGTATTATACTTATCCATATAGATTTTCAAAAGTTGTTGATTTGCATCATTAAAGAAATCGATTTTATCGACATATACAATTTTGTTACAATTGACATTTGTTTGACAAAATACGTGAAGAACATTTTGTTCACTTTGAAGATTTATTTCGTCGAATGTATTGTATCGAAATACAATCTTATTTGCCGAATATTTTTTATTTTCTCTTATAAAGTCTGAAATGATCAACTCAATTATTGTTGTTTTACATGTTTCTCTGTTTCCGACAAATAACATATTTAAATCATTTGCCTGTTTCAACTCTTGATAAAAGAGCAACATTTGTTCTTTCTTTGGAATGACTACATCATTTAGGCGTTTTGGGAGACAAGTATTCATTTTATAAAAATATATAAAAAACGGTTATATATTTTTATTAATATAATGAAGTTTTATGAAGTCTTGGGCGTTGACACTAATGCCACCCCGGACGATATTAAGCGAGCATATAGAAAACTTAGCTTCGAAAAACATCCCGATAAAAATCCCAATTCTTTGAATGAGTATCAATCCATAAATGAAGCATATGAAACTCTTCGAGACCCAGACAAGCGGAGTTTGTATGATTCTCAGAACGTTTTTTTTAGTAATTGCGAACCTAATCATTTTGATGAACAACTAAACAACATATTTTCTGAATTACTTTCCGGAGCAATCAACAAGGGAGTTAAAAAGGGTAAAGGTCCTGCAATAAATGGTTTCGCATCTATATTTGGAATGCCGTCTGAAGAGGAGTATTCGCCATTAGATCCCAGTATTTTTATAAGGAATTCGTCAAATAATGTCGGATTTAGTAAACCGGAAGATATCATAATAGATCAAGTTATTACATATGAACAAGCATATACGGGGTGCTATATCCCAATTATGATCGAACGAGAAGTTGTACGCTCAAACAGAAAGTCATATGAAAAAGAAACCATGTACATTGACATTAAAAAAGGTATTGATGACAATGAGATTATCACAATGAAAGACAAGGGAAACGTTAAAGACAACTCCCACAGTGATGTAAAAGTTAAAATATTATTGGAAAAAACATCCATGTTTAGCAGAGAAGGTATTGATTTGATTTTATACAAAACAATATCCTTCAAAGAAAGCTTATGTGGATTTAAGTTTGATATTCACCATTTAAATGGGAAATCTATATCTTTCTCGAGTTCGCGTGGAAATGTAATACAAAATGGAGATACTAAAAAGATAAAAAATCTAGGTTTTTCGAGGGACGATATTCAAGGTAACCTTATATTAACATTTCATGTTTCACAACCAGATACGTTGAGCGAAGAACAGCTTAAATTGATCGAAGAAGTGTTTTAAGAAGAAATATATCCCAGGGCTTCAAGTCTATTCACAATATTAGAAAGAGTGTCATGTAATGATGTATTGTTATTACCAGGAGGTTCACTATTGTTATTACCAGGAGGTTCACTATTGTTATTACCAGGAGGTTCACTATTGTTATTACCAGGAGGTTCACTATTGTTATCCGGAATAATCATTATACGCAACCAGATTAAGAGTTCCCCTATTATTCTTGCAATCCAATCCATAAATCCAAATTGTTTATTGCCATTCTTTGCATTATCATTCTCTGTATTATGAGGAGAACCACCAACAAAAGTCTTTTTTTTTGGTATTTTTTTAAACTTCTTATTACATTTTGCCGCAGATTTTTTTGCAGATTTTTCTCCCATATTACTTAGCTTATATTATATATATAATAAAACTAGTAATTTTTTTAGTCAATTTCTTCAATCGGAGGTTCTGTTGGTGTATCTGAAGGGATGGGTGGTTCTTGTGCAAATTCACCTCCTCCTTCCTTGACAAGATTTTGCATGATTGGATTTATGAAGTTTTCAAGCTCTTTTTGAGCGGCTTCATATTCTTCTCGTGACACGGTTTCCACCTCGAGTATACTTTGTCCTTCTGAAAGTTTGTCTTTTATTTCCTGATATTTATCTCCCAGTTTTTCTTTCATTTTATCGTCTTCGATTGTCTGCTTCATCTGATAAACATAATTTTCATATTGATTCCGACTTTCTTGAAGTTTGCGAACTTCTTCATCTTCTTCCTTGAACCGTTCAGCATCCTCGACCATTTTTTCAATATCTTCCGCGCTTAGTCGAGAGCCGTCGTTTGTGATAGTGATATTCTGTTTTTTCCCAGTTGTCTTTTCCTCTGCGCTAACAGTGAGTAGGCCATTTGCATCTACATCAAACGTTACCTCGATTTGCGGTTGTCCTCGTGGCATTGGCGGTATACCGGTGAGTTCAAATTGTCCTAAATTGTTATTATCTTTTGTTTTAGCCCGCTCTCCTTCATATACTTTAATCAGAACCCCAGGTTGATTGTCTGCATATGTGGAGAAAGTTTGTTTTTTTTGAATTGGTATAGAACTATTGCGCTTAATAAGAGGGGTCATGACACCACCAGATGTTTCAAGACCAAGTGACAATGGCGCTACATCCAATAAAAGCAAGTCTTTCAGTTTATCCGAACTATTTCCAGATAACAAACACGCTTGTACCGTTGCGCCATATGCTACCGCTTCATCTGGATTGATTGAATTACACAGCGTCTTTCCTCCAAAGAAGTCGCTAAGAAGTTGCTGCATTTTAGGGATACGTGTTGTACCACCAACCAAGACAATTTCGTCGATCTGACTCTTACTTATCTTCGAGTCCATAAGAACTTGTTCAACCGATTTCAAACATTTTTGAAATAGCGCCATATTGAGTTGTTCAAATTTGGCGCGTGTCATAGTAGAATTGAAATCGATGCCATCATACAAACTATCAATTTCTAGATGCGCTTGAGTTGCGGAAGACAACGAACGTTTCAATCGCTCACACTCCTTTTTTAACTTTGCCATTGACTTTTTGGAGCTTCGAATATCTTGCTTGTTTTTACGTTTGAACTCATCTGCGAAATGCTGCACCATATTTGCATCGAAGTCTTCTCCACCAAGATGAGTATCGCCGGAAGTAGCTTTTACCTCGAAAATACCATCATCAAGCGTCAATAATGTTACATCCAGCGTGCCTCCGCCAACATCATAAATGATAACATTTCTTTCTTTGTCTGACTTGTTGTCCAAACCATATGCAATTGCAGCCGCAGTAGGTTCGTTAATGATACGCAATACATTTAGTCCGCAGATCACACCAGCGTCTTTTGTTGCTTGGCGTTGGGCATCATTAAAATACGCGGGAACAGTGATCACTGCGTTTTTTACTGGTTTTCCCAAGTAGGACTCGGCAATTTGTTTCATTTTCTCAAGAATAAATGAACTGATTTCCTGGGGGGTGAAAACTTTAGGTTCATCTTTGTAGGTCACTTTTATTTGTGGAATATTATTTGGTCCAGATACGACGCTATATGGCATTTTCTTTATTTCGCGTTGGACTTGTTGATTGTCGAATTTGTATCCCATCAATCGCTTTGCATCAAAAACAGTATTTTCCGGGTTTAAATTGTATTGAGATTTGGCGGCTTCTCCTACCAATTTCTCTTCACTATTGAACGCCACCCACGAAGGGGTTGTTCGATTACCTTGGTCGTTTGCAATGATTTCTACCTTATCATTTTGCCAAACACCAACACAACTGTAAGTTGTACCCAGGTCAATACCAATAGTTTCTCCATCAATCGTTTGTGTAGTCATTTAAGATATATTTCACAATAACAAACATTATTTAAGTCTTTTTATTATGTCAGTTTTATCTGAAAATGGTGCTTTGTACTTCCAAAAAATAAATCTTTAATATAAATGAAACCAAAGAAATGTAAGAGACGAACGAACAAGTATACTAAAAGAAGACAAAAACAAAAACACATTGCAGGAGGATATACACGTAAAGAAATTATTGAAGGAGTATAGAGTACAATAAAGAGTGCCCAAAGAACGTTTGAGGATGCACGCATAGGATATCGTAATGCGATAGCTACATATGAACTTAAGAAACTATATGATACGGAACAAGGGCAGTATGTTTTCGAAAAGTTAGGTCGTATTAATTTTGAGAGAAATCCAAAAGGAGTATTAAGAGAACTAATTAATCAAGTTCTTCCGGCAAATGGACTAATATTCGACAATGATGAAGCATACATTGGTAAAATTGGAGATCTAACTCAAGCATATGAAAAAATAAATTTAGATGGATTGAAAGATTTAAAATCAAATCATAGTGATCTACTTGATTTTTTTGAAAAGTTTCTACTTCTCCTTAAAGATGAGAAATATATTTCAGATATTTCAAAACACCGTAATATGAGTAAAGGACAAAAGAAAAGTAAAAAGAGAAACTCGATGTTTAATGAAGAAAACGTTACTAATAGCACGCTTTGAAGTTGGTGTTTTCATTTAGTAAAATTACTCATTATTACACATCATTGTAGAGCATTTATCACTTGCGTAGCTGGTGAGTGGTACACTTTTTGTTTTGTTTCCAATCTTCGGTGTTGCGGCAACCATTTTTCCTTGATTTGAAAGAACCTTACCTTTCTTCTTATCAATGTATCGTTGATAGCTGCCGTGTTTCACACCTTCATTTGTTCTTTCGATTATATTGTTGAAAGAACTCTTATGTTCTTGATATTGAGATGAAGACACGCCCTTTTGTTTCATTATTTCTTTTTGTATCGCATCTTGATCAAAACTACTATTCTCCATTTATTATTATACGATATTTTTATTTTAATATAGTATAATTACACACAATGAACCATGTATACAGGGGAGTAAATACAAATGTTCTGAACCCGCGATATGAACCGAATGGTTTGCAGTCCTGTATTTCTTGAAGAAGAATACTTTTTGAGGTTTCTTCCCAATTTGGTATATTTCTTATTGATTCGTATGTGATATATTCGGGATGTATTACTTTTCTAATTCCGGATCATATATGCCGCCATCGTTAATTTCACAGAACCGGTTCATACCAAACAAATTACAAGCAATCCATTTGAATATCCAAAACACTCCACCCCCTTTTTGTATTTTACTTCTATTTTTTAATGTTTTTTTATCAGATATCTTCCTTTTAGAAGGGGTCCTTTTTTTAACTATCTTGCGCGATGGTTTCGCTCTCCTTGATCGATTATTATTCCCACATTCAATATTTCTTCTAGTTTTCGCCATATATATATATATATTAGTAATATATTTCTAATCAAAATAACCGACGGTTTTTAAACAAAAGTTATTTTTAATTCTGAATACTTTCTCATATTTGACATTATCTGCATATACATAGTTAGTCATTCTCAAGCTCAAACCGCTAAACCGAATTGAATTCAAGAAAGCTTTTTTGTTTATTGTGTCTAAAAAATCGATTGGTTTCGATAAAAAATGATTATTCATCAATATATTTGTTTGTAATATAATAACGGCTATTGAACACATTTTAACTAACCATTTTTTTTAAAGGTCTTCCCATGATTCCGGTACATCGTCGCGGGGGGGGGGTAATGGACGACAATTATACTCCAATTCATTAAGAAAACAAGGAAAAATGTGTCGATCCATAATATGTTTTGGTTTATTTACATTAAGTGTTATGACACTTATATATTTTGTTAAAACTGGAAATTTCCCTCGTTTAGGTTTCGAATAATTGCACAACATCGCCAAACACAATAAAAATTGAAACTCGTATTGAATACTTGACGTTGTATGTAAAAACGAATATCTACAACAGAGTTTAAAATGATATTAGAATCTTACGTCTGTGCAAACTGCTCAACGCAAGATTATTTTAAGGATTTAAAAGCAGTATATCGCTGTGGAGACGCTTATGTATGTTCTAAAAAATGTGCAGACCGCCGTCTAGAAAAAATTATGGCATCCGATCCGTTACTTTCAAACTCATTACTTTGGGATCCACACGATAACTATCCACACGATAACTATCCACATGATAACTATCCACACGATAACTATCCACACGATAACTATGCCCACGAAACAATGGAATGTGCAGATAATGATAATATCTCAATTGAAACAAACAAAATTGAAATTACAAATATAAATACAACATATTTATCGAACGCCACCAATGACATCGCAAATGCACATGAAAAAGAAAATAAATATGTTGAAAGGTTGAACGACACGTTGGAGAAAAATATCGAATATTCTGAAAGAACATATCATGATGTAGAAAAAAAGAACGATAACAACCTATATAATAAAAAAATCATTGTTAACAAAAATGATGATAACAAAACAAATATAATAAAACAAAGACATGCAGTATTTTGTAACGCATGTTACAAAGTATTTGGACTTTGTATAGCAAGTATCATAATATTTACTTCATTATTAAGCTACACACATTGAGTAAAGAAGTCTATTTTGAAAATAAATGAAAGCGAACGAAATGCAAAACGGAAGTAGTCCTCTACTCTGGTATCCAAACATAGAAACAACAGCGTCGAGAAGGCACACCACTAATCCTATTAGACCAATTACACTAAAAAAATAAAAATATACACAATATTTTTTACTTAAAGGCGAAAGAAAGATGTTATCTAAGCGGTTTTCTAAATGATTCATTATATATTATCTTATGATAATAATTTGTCTTTATAAGTTATATTTGTCTTTATAATACTCCAATCGAAAAGTAAACATTTGGCGTTGGTCCTTCTAGTGTTTATGTATTTTTTATCATTTTACTCGCCGCAAGCAGTCCCGAGAATGTCAATACACAGTGAAACAAAATGTGATAATTTACCCATTGAACATTACCAAAACTCGCCAAACAGTATAATTTGTATGTTGTAATAGCTAATACTGTAAATATGGTATAATCATAAAAACCATGAACATTTGTCAAAAAATAATAACAACCAACACCGCACATTATTCTTGAAGCAACCAGATCA
>Ga0228624_1000711_pt1 | contig 15623 bp, 12 predicted proteins | sample 29DmetaG_FD_182744 | JGI IMG/M metagenome (GOLD analysis project Ga0228624, IMG submission 182744) | Seawater microbial communities from Monterey Bay, California, United States - 29D | ecosystem: Environmental > Aquatic > Marine > Coastal | place: USA: California | collected 2016-10-10 | reverse complement strand
GTCACCAAAAGAGAAATTGAAAGAATAGCTCCCTATTACACCACTTGGAAGTATATCGTTAGGATTAAAAACAATCTCACCAGAGCTATCATCTCCTGTCACAGATGCTCCAATTCCAGTCCAAAAACTCGCGTGAATAGTATAAGTATTGCTATTTATAAAATAAACCTTTGGATTATCGGTATCTCTGTCTAGAATTCCAAACTTAACATACATTTGATCGTCAAGAAATGGTGCCCAACTCACATTATTAATTGTCGCTAATTCATTAAAAGTTTCAACATCTGGTATTGAGGTTGATCCATCACTAATTGCAATAGATGGAGCGAAGTTAAAAGGGGAATCTGTGGGCATGTTATTAAATTCTGTAATATCATCTATCCCATCACCGTCATAATCTTCTGGTGCAGACACATCGTGTTCTGTAATAGAATAGTTCTCTAATGGATAAGCTCCTAATGATTCAGAAATAACCATAGTTCCATCTACACCCATAGTCATTGAGACTGCCCAGTTAAAATTAGGGTTGTGTTGCGCGTGGAGCACATAATATTTTCCTGCTTCAGCTTGAATTGACAATTGAACTTGTCCGATTCCATTAACAGAGTAATTATCAATTGTTACAAATTGAGCATAACAAAAATTATAGATGCAGAAAAAACAAAAAAGTGATAATAAAGAGCGCTTAGTCATAAAAAAATAATATTAAGTTAATTTCTTAAAGGTACGTTAATAATAAATATTGGTCAATCCCTGCAAAATAGGGGAATATTGCACCCATTATAAAAGGGTATAAACTAATTTTTTAGTATTTTTTGTGTAGTGAGTTTAGCACCATCAGAAAGTTGTATTATGTACACTCCTTTTTCTAGTTGGCTAATGTCTAAACTATTTGTAATGGATTCTTTTATTACTTGCTTTCCAAGCATATCGTTCACCACTACTTTTAATTGAGTGTAATTACCCTCTATATATACCCTATCTGAAGTAGGATTTGGATAGATTGAAACATTTAATTGGTTTTGGTCGTCTATACTCGCTGTTGGGCAAGAACTACCCCAAACAGGTTTATTACTTTCTGTTAATGGAGAGCTATCACTAAATTGAAATGGCTCTGAAGTAATATTTGTAACACACCAACTTGATATATTTTGATTGAATGATGATGCTTTATAAAACATCTGGAACATATTAATTACCTTACTTACATCCCAATCACTTATATCTTGATTAAAAGATTCTGCAGTTGAAAACAAACCTCTCATATCAGTCACATTACTTGTATTCCAATCTCCAATAGGTTGATTGAAAGCTAATGCTTCTTTAAACATATAATTCATTAAAGTAACACTACTCAAATCCCAGGAACTTATATCTTGATTGAATAATGATGCTTTATAAAACATTAACGTCATATTAGTAACATTGCTGGTATCCCAGGCACTTATATCTTGATTGAATGAATATGTTCGATTGAACATACTAGCCATATTGTTAACACTACTCACATCCCAAGAACTTATATCTTGATTGAATGAATATGCTTTATTAAACATACTACTCATATTAGTAACATTGCTGGTATCCCAAGCACTTATATCTTGATTGAAAGATCCTGTTCGATTGAACATACCAGACATATCGTTAACACTACTCACATCCCAAGAACTTATATCTTGATTAAAATCTGGATTATTGTAAAACATTAACGACATATTAGTAACATTGCTCGTATCCCAAGCACTTATATCTGCATTGAAATATAGGGGTAATTCATTTGAAAATGAAGCACTCATTACCGTTACTTGGCTTACATCCCAATCTGGCATTATACCATGTTCACTAGTAGTGCAAAGACCATCTACTGGATTAGTTGATAAACATTCATCTACTGCTTCCTGAAAATTGGCATTTGTAAGTTGAGAATAGGACGCAGTAGAAAGTGCAATTGCTAAAATAAGTAGTGTTTTTTTCATCGTTAGGGTTTTTTTTAGTTTCTACATTCTATAAAGGTGACAAGGTTTAAAAAAGGTTGCTTGAATTTTAAAAAATAATACTATAACATACCCATCTTAAAACCCCTACATTTTTTGCAAGGGTTGTGTTTTAAAGTATGTCTTATTTACTTCTTTAGTATTCTTTGTGTAGTGAGTTTAGCACCATCAGAAAGTTGTAGGATGTACACTCCTTTTTCTAGTTGGCTAATGTCTATACTATTTGTAATGGATTCTTTTATTACTTGCTTACCTAAAATATCATAAACAACTACTTTTAATTGAGAATAGTTACCCTCTATGTATACTATATCTGAGGTTGGGTTTGGATAAATTGAAATGTCTAATTGGGTTTGGTTGTCTACACTAGCAGTTGAACAAAAACCCCAAATAGGTTTATTACTTTCTATTAAAGAAGATTCAGTACTAAAATCAGAGGGTTCTGAAACAATATTTGTAACGCACCAACTTGATATATCTTGGTTAAAACCTAATGTTTTATAAAACATATATTCCATTTCGGTGACATTACTCACATCCCAAGAACTTATGTCTTGGTTAAATTCTTCATTACTTTCAAACATACCATTCATTTTGGTTACACTATTTACATCCCAATTATTTAATGAATGGTTAAATTTGGTATATGTAAACATATATTCCATTTCAGTGACATTACTCACATCCCAAGAACTTATGTCTTGGTTATAAGTATTTGCGTTATAGAACATATAACTCATATCTGTTACATTACTCACATTCCAAGAACTTATATCTTGGTTAAATACATACGCATTATAAAACATACTTCTCATAATGGTCACATTACTAACATCCCAATTATTTAAAGGTTGGTTAAATGCTGAGATCGCAGATATTGTCGAAGAATTCGAAGCACCCTGAAACATATAACTCATATCTATTACATTACTAACATCCCAACTATTTAAAGGTTGGTTAAATGATTTTGTCCCAAAAAACATATAACTCATATCCAATACTTTACTAACATCCCAAGAACTTATATCTTGATTAAATACTGGAGCATTGGCAAATATCCATGACATAGTTGTTACATTACTGACATCCCAAGAACTTATATCTTGATTAAATGCACCTGCATATTGAAACATAAAACTCATATTGGTCACATTACTTACGTCCCAGGAAGAAATATCTGCATTAAAATCAGTTAAATTCAAAAAGGCTCCAGCCATATTAGTTACTTGGCTTACATCCCAATCTGGCATAACCCCATATTCACCATAAATACAAAGACCATCTATTGGATTAAGAGTCAAACAATCGTTTATTGCTGCTTGAAAATTAGCATCTGTTAGTTGAGAATAGGATGCAGTAGAAAGTGCAATTGCTAAAACAAGTAGTATTCTTTTCATAGTTGGGGTGTAATAAGTTTATACACCTTAGGTGACTCTTTTAACAATAGGTTGCGTAAAAAAGTACCCTATTTATAATGAGTTCTGAAAAAATGACAAAACCTTAAGCAACCCGTTTCACCACACTCTTCTTTTTTTAGGGATTAAAAATTTTCATTGTTTTTAGGGATTGACCGCTACTGCCCGTTACTATAGATTTGTAACAGGTGTTGAAGGTGAAGACACACTTTTATCACTAGTAATAAATTTAAACCCTATGACTCGCGTACGTTTAGAAATTGATGAAGTGCAAATTCATCGCCCCAAAAAAAGATGGAAACTCTACTTTTTAGTGGTTACAGACCATCCTACAGAAGAAGATAAAATGATCATCACAACCTTACCTCACCAACCTTTTAAATTGTCTAGAAGACATGATAACTCGTTTCAGTTTGACACGGACGACGCTGGATCTAATGGGCTGTTTGTCTTGAGTAGAACACTCCCTGAAGATCGAGAATTAAACGTTCATATCTATCTACGGCATACTCGAAAAGCCACAAGAGATTTGGGCGCAATTTTGAAAGATGTTGAAGAGGGTATTGGAGGAGATGCTTTTGGTATGGTTACGGATGTGGTAGGCACCTCTACCCTACCTTGGCTTGTGGTTGCTAAAAAAGCGGTCCCCATGATTGGGAAGATCCTTTTGAAGCTAAAAGACAGAGATTTTGGGTTTTTAAGTGCTTTTGAACGCTTTGGACCTGAGTTTGAAGACCTCTATGAAATAGACAGAAAAAAAGAATTTAGTGGCGATGCTTCTTTGGTGTACAGTTGGTCTGTAGAGGAGTAATAGGCTAGAAATTATGGCCCTACAAAAAATAGGGAGCTATATTTTTCACCATTTATGGGGATTGTTTAGCGGTTGTTATTTTTTGATCTTTAGAATATAAAAAAAGTTGTGGACTCCGAAAAAAAGCACCTGTAAATAAACATTTATAACGCTTATAAGGAGTTAGCGGCAAGGAAAACAAAGAAAAATGAACAAGTTATTCAAAATATTAATGGTTGCTACCTCAATTGCTCCTGTTCTATTTACTTACTGGTTTATAGAACAAGTTAATAACTGGAATAACAGCATTAGTTTATTAGAAAATATTAAATGTAATTGGACTATAGGTATTGGCTATTTAATTGCAACGATTGCACTTGTTGTCGTTTTTTTAATAATAGTCAAATTGGCTAAATCAAAATTGGAAGTTCTAAAAATTTCTATTGAAGAAATAAAGACAGCGGATAATGAAACTGTAAGTTTTATTATTGTTTATTTACTCCCATTAGCTAATGGTATAACTGAGAGTTTTAATGTGCCAATACTAATATTTGTGGCAGTATTCTTTTTCATCATTGTACTATCAACGAATTCTTATCACTTTAATCCTCTAATCAATTTGGTGGGTTACCATTTTTATGAAGCTAAAGTGAAAGGTGGTATTACTTATATTCTTTTGTCCAAAAAGAATGTATCAACAAGTAAATCAATTAAAGAAGTTTATCATTTAACAGAATATATGATTTTAGAAAAAAATTAATATGAATTTATTCGCGATTACAGAAATTAATAATGAGGAAGCAATCTGCAGGATTCCACTATCACAGGCTGTTCAAACTGAAATTAACAACCAATTTAGTCAACTGGCAATAGGTTTTTTCAATGAAAAAGAAATTATACCCTTTGATGGCAACTACAATCCAGGAAATGATGAGTTGTTTGAAATTACTGACTTCCCAATTAGTGAGGAAATCATAGATACAGCTTCAAACAATTTAAACTATGATGTGCTTGATGTTCAAAATATGGAAGGAAAAATCAAAGCTGTTTTTGCTACATATTTACAGAATGGGAGAATTCAAATTTATTTTCAAGTGTTCGACACACGAAAAATAATTGCTAATAGAGGTATTCCTTTATTTAACAACAATGGGACATATAGTCGTTTTGAAAATAAGGGCATTGTAATACTAAATAAATTAACTCTCGTTTATCGAGGTGGAAATATTTACTTCAATTCTTACTTTAACGCAAGGCGAGTTGTCCCTTTATCAGATTATTACATAGAAGCAACAAATGTCGATGTTGATCAATTTTCAGCTGTAAATATATTGAACTTTGAAGACCATATTGGATTTTCTGAAAATTTAAATTCAAATCTACGAAAAAAGATAAAATCAATACAACAAAGAGGTGTTTTAGAAAATCTAACAATACAAGATTTACAAAACCAAGCAAATCAGTTTGGAATTAACTTTGATTATGACAATGGACAAGTTTCTGTTCCAAGAGATAAGAATTATGTGAAGCGATTAATAAAATTCCTTGATGAAGATTATTTTATAACACCACTAACAAATAGAAGATGTGTGACTAATTCAAAAAGAGAAATGAACTAATGAAACCCAGCCACTAACATTGTATAAGACAGAATAGGCTCGTACCTCACCTACACTCTGCTTATACTATCCGTTAACCCCCTAAAAACCAACCCTAAACATTACCAATAAAGACAAATTTGATTCAGAATTTATAAACCGCTACTCGGCTACTAGATTTAGTTAAAAAGTAAACGAAAAATGAGATGTTTTTAGACACCAAAGCTGCAAAACCCTGGCAATTGTATTTGCAAAATTGGAGCCTTAGGGATTTATAACCCCTACTAAATTACTCATAAGATTATTGGGTGGGAGGAGCTGAAAATCGGTATTCTAAGCTTCATATACTGACCGTTAGGAACAATTAAAAAAATATTTATTGTTTTAAAATTATTCCATATTTTTGGACTACTTTTGTCCTAAATAATATATTGAATATGACATCAACTTTTGGAGAATACATTAAACAACGTAGAACAGAACTTGGATTTCCATTAAAAAAAGTAGCACTACATTTAGATATTGACACTTCAACACTCGGGAAAATAGAGCGCGAAGAAAGAAATTTGTCTGAAAACCTTCTAAGCCCTTTGGCTGAAATATTAGAGACTGGGAAAAAGAGCATACTTAATCAATATTATTCTTCAAAAGTAACTCAAGAAATTAAAGACTATCCTCATTATAAAGATGTCTTAGACATAGTTGAAGAACAATTAAAGTTCTATTACGCAAATACTAAACAAATCAAAAATTGGACTGAAATGGAATTTTCAAATCCAAAAGCTAAAATTAGAGTTGCGACAATGTTTTCAGGAATTGGAGCTATTGAATATTCTTTTAGAAGACTTAAATTAGATTCTGAAATTGTCTTTGGAAGTGACATTGATAAATACGCAAAACAGAGTTATTTCAATAATTATAAAATTGATGAAGAAAATTGGTATGATGATGTTCATAAGATAAATGGAAAAAAATTTAAGGGGAAGGTTGACTTATTAGTGGGGGGAAGTCCTTGTCAGTCATTTTCGATGGTTGGAAAACGAAAAGGGTTGAATGACACCCGAGGAACACTCTTCTATGAATTTGCCAGGGTAGTAAAAGAAAGTCAACCTAAAATTTTCATTTTCGAAAATGTGAAAGGATTAATTAATCACGACGGTGGAAATACTTTTGACACAATAAAAGCGACATTTGATGAGCTTGGATACAACTATTTTTATCAAGTTTTAAATTCTAAAAATTATGGTGTTCCCCAGCATAGGGAACGTATTTTTGTTATAGGTTTTAAAGATAAAAAAGTGAAATTTGAATTTCCAAAGCCTATTAAACTAGAGTATAAAATGCAAGATTTTCTTGAGGATTATACAGATAGCAAATATTATTTAAAAGAAAAAGGAGTAAAATTTGTTACAAGTTCAAAAAACAGAAAAAAAAGATATACTCAAATAAACGGTGATATTGCAATTTGCCAAAAAGCTAACCAGCAATTTAACTGGCATGGAGATTTTATATTTGAAAGTCAAGAAATTCCTGAATTCAATGAACTTATTTTTGATGTTAATGAGGTTGAAGAAAAATATTATCTTCTTGAAAAAACAAAAAAATATGTTTTAACTGAAGGTACAAAAAACTTCAAAACTTCTATAAAAACTGACCTTGAAGTTGCAAGACCATTATTGCAATCTATGCACAAGATGCATAGAGCTGGGGTAGATAATTATGTTACACATAATAAAGGAAGAATAAGAAAGCTAACACCTAAAGAATGTTTACGACTAATGGGTTTTAGAGATGATTTCAAGCAAGTAGTTAGCGACACACAAATGTATAGACAAGCGGGAAACAGTATTGTAGTTGATGTTTTAATTGCACTATTAAAACAAATGGATATCACAAAATTTGCAAAAAAATAAATGGAGAACCTACAGAAAATAAAAATAGACGGAAAAGAATATCGGATAATAGATTCTATACAAGATTTTAGAGCAGAGGATAGTTTTATCCACAGAAAAAATAAGTTAGCACAATTCAAAGGAAACGGAGAATCAAAAAAGCACGTAGGAACATATAAAGGAGAAAAAGGAGATATAATGTCAAACTTCTTTGACTATTCAACTTGGGGTTTAGAACATTACGATTCTAATAAAAAAAGAAAAACAGTTGATTCTGCTAAAGAGAAAGGTGCGTTAATAAGCGAAAATAAATGCTTTTTTAGTAAGACTAACTTTCAAAAATATTTGAATGATGCAAAAACCGAATATTTTGCTCAAGAACAACATTACCATAATAACATAAGTGAATATTATAATGAAAGATTGGAAGAAGTAAACAATCTTGAAACCAATCAAATATTTTTTAGTATTTATGATGCTTCTGATAATATTTCCAAAAAACAAAACCGGGGTTACGTCCGCTCTGATGACTCTATTTGGAAATTATGGAGAGAGTTAATTTTACCAAGTATTAGTTACTTGTCCATATTAAAACTGGCATTAGTAGATAACGAAGATGCAGTTCCATTATTTTATTTTAGAATTCTTTTAGATTATCAATTTAGGTCTTTTATCCATCCAAAATCATTAGAAGCTGAAAAGAAACTAGAAAAAGAAGAAACTGATGTTGTTAAAAAACAAACTCACAGAAAAGGTTCTGAAAAATACAGAAGAGAAGTTATCAATTATATGCCTCAATGTCCTTTTACAAAAATTACAGATGAGCGTTTACTAATTGCAAGCCATATTAAACCATATAGTATTTGTATAAAGAATGATGAACAAAAACAAGCATTAGATTATTTAAATGGTTTGGCTCTGTCACCAACATATGATAAATTATTTGACCAAGGTTACATAACTTTTACAGACAAAGGAGAATTGGTTTGCGGAACTCAATTAAGTTCCTACACTTGGGAGAAATTAAACATTAATCCCAATGCTAAAAACAAAATGAGAATATTCCCAGAAGAACGAGAAGAGTATTTGGACTACCACAGAAATAATGTGTTTCAAGATGACTTTAACGACTTAATATAAAACATTATGCTCAACAATATATATTAAGAGACAGATGTTAAATAAGAAAAATTAAATTTAAAATAATGATTGAATTTTACAGTAAATATTTCAATTCAAACTATAAGTCTAAAGTAAATCAACTAATACTTGATATAAAAAGACTTTTAGAACTTGAAAGTATTGAATTAATCAAAGAAAATTCAATTGTACTAGATGAGAATCTTCAAAAGAACCTTGATGCAAAAACTTGGACAGAAATAAATTCACTTTACAATACTCTTTACAAAAAAAGGAATGCCATTTCATCTACGTTATTGAAATTCATTAATAAAACTGAAAATAATGATAATTCTAAACTAAAATGTATTGACACTTTTGCAGGTTGTGGTGGATTAAGTTTAGGATTAAAAAACGCTGGATTTAATCCAGTATTAATAAATGAAATTGAACCTAAATTTTTGGAATCATATTACTTCAATCACAATATTCATTTAGAAAACTATTACTGTGGAGATATTAAAGATATCGCAAATAGCGAGGAAATTAAGAAAAAATTCAAAAATATAGATTTAATTATTGGAGGCCCTCCTTGTCAAGGTTTTTCAATGGCAAATAGGCAACGAATTCTTGACGACCCAAGAAACAAATTGTATAAATATTATTTAGAGCTTCTAGGAAATTTAAAGCCAAAATTTTTCATAATGGAAAATGTAAAAGGAATGATGAAAAAATCTAATGAAATTTTAGAAAATTTTCATTCAATTCTTGGAGCTGAATATTCAATTGAAATAATTTTACTAAATGCCAAAGATTTTGGAATACCTCAAAATAGGGAAAGGGTTTTTGTAATTGGAAGCAGAATAAATAATATTACCGCAAAAGACATTATTCAAGATATTATTATACAAAAGAAGAATTTAAAACCTGTAAAACTGAAAGATGCTCTTTATGGATTACCAGAATTAAAACCTAAAAGACAAAAAAACACAAAAGGTTTAGAAAACGAAAAAATTGGTTTCAAATTTAGATTAAATGTTTGCAACCAAAATAAATTCATCAAAGAGATTAATAAGCAAGAACATATAGACTATTTAGCTAATCATACTAATAGGTTTAACAACGATAGAGATATAGAGATTTTTGATAGGCTACCTCAAGGAGCAAATTCTTTACACGAATCTATAAAAGATATTATGCCATACTCTAGCAGGAATCATATGTTCAAGGATAAATATTTTAAACTAAAGGAAACTGAAGTTTCAAAGACAATAACTTCTCATATGAAAATGGATTGCAATATGTATATTCATCCTAATCAACCTAGAGGTTTAAGTCCTAGAGAAGCCTCAAGAATTCAGACTTTTCCGGATGATTTTATTTTTATGGGAGCAAACAATACTTGGTATGCACAAATAGGAAATGCAGTACCTGTAAAATTAGCTGAAGTTATAGGGAATCAAATTGTGAAACACTTAAACTAAAATGATGAAAAAGACTTTAAGACATTTAGAATTATTTGCTGGAATAGGTGGTTTTAGAAGAGCAATTGACCTATACTGTAAGGATAATAATTTGATTTCAAAATGTGTCGGTTTTTCAGAAATCGACAAGTATGCAACTCTTACATATAAATCAAATTATGACACATCAAATGAAATAGAAATTGGAGACATCCAAGAATTTACTTCTAGTATTAAAAATATCAATTCACTTCCCGACTTTGATTTACTTTCAGGTGGTTTTCCTTGCCAAGCATTTAGTATGATGGGAGAACAAAAAGGTTTTGAAGATAAAAGAGGAAATTTGTTTTATAATATTATTGACATTTTATTGATAAAGAAACCTAAATACGTGTTATTGGAAAACGTAAGAAATATTAAAAATCACGATAAGGGTAGAACTTATAAAGAAATTGTCCGTTCACTTGAAGATGATGCAGATTATTATGTAACATCTGATGTTTTTAACACATCTGATTTTGGTCTTCCTCAAACTAGAAGAAGAGTATTCTTTTTCGCTGTTAGAAAAGACCTTATCGACAATCCAGTAAATTTTGACAGTGAGGTTGTGAAAGATTCTATTAGTCATTTAAACGGCTCTACTAGTCTAAAAAAGTACAAAAATGTATTAGACAATCTATTAGAAAAAAGTGTAGATGAAAAATATTATTTATCAGAAAGAATAAAACCAACAATTCTCTCAAACGGAAGTAAAAACTTTAAATCTAAATCCGAAATAAACCAACTAATTGCAAGACCTTTAACAGCTACAATGGTTAAGATGCACAGAGCTTGTCAAGACAATTATTACTCTGACGAATTCTTAAATCATCCTAACCCATCCAAATATCTAGAAAAAGATATTCCAAAAGATGAACAAGCAAAACATCGAATTAGGAAATTAACGCCTTTAGAAGCTTTCAGACTTCAAGGTTTTGATGAAGATTTCTGTCTTAACGCATCAAAAGCAGGTGTTAGTAATCATCAACTATATAAACAAGCTGGAAATGCAGTAAGTGTCAATACTGTTTATTCAATAATACACCATTTATTCAATAGAAAAATAATCCAAATATGATTTTAAATACAAATGCACCAATAATAAGTTTAAAGAAAATCTCAGATGCTGATTTTGGTATAGCAAAAGGTCACCAAACCCATATTGGTTTATTTGAAAAAACTTTTAGACATATAAATTTTGATAATAATGAATTATTGATTAATTATAGTGAATCTGAAAGAGAAAAGCAATATTCACTTGTTTCTCAATTAGTTTATCAAAATAGATCTTTTGAAACATTGTCATTACTTGCATATATCAATAATGGTGCAGGTGAATTCAGAAGTCCTAGAATAAGAAGTGGTTTTCCAAACGAATTGAATCTTTTAAATAACAATTTTATTTCTACATATAATAAGATTAAAGAAATTGCTTCTGAAGATTTTAGTAAAGATTGGTTCATTGCGATAATTGCTCTTGAAACAAATGAGATAGCTTTTCTTTTATTTAATGAAGATTCTGATGATTATATAGCAATAGAAAATATAATAGGAGAAATTTGTTCTTACGATCATTATGGTAATTGGAGAAAACATATAAATCAAGAAAATCCTATTTATAACCAATTCATTCAATTTCTAAATACTCAAATAGAGTTATCAAACATTGAATATTACGAAGAGTTAGAAATAGCTTCACAAACAGGAGAAGAAATAGTAACAAAAAGAGTAATTCCGAGAGTTAGAGATATAGAAAAAGCAAATAAACTATTCAGGGACACAGGGTTAAAAGGAGAAGAACTTCTTTATAAATACTTTGAACTTCAGAAAAATAATTCAATTATAAAAGATTTCAAGTGGATGAATCAAAGTAAAGAAACAGGAATGCCTTATGATTTTGAAATAACCAACTTGGATAATTCTGTAGTATTCTCTGATGCCAAATCGACAAGTTATAAGTTTGAATTACCTATAATTTTGAGCTCTGGAGAATTAAACTTTATAAATGACAACAAAGACAAATACTTAATTCACAGACTGTATTCGATCAACGAAGAACCAAAATTAAGAGTCTGTGACAATATATATACCGTTTCAGATATTTTTATTCCTAACTATGAGATTCTAAATCAATCATTAAATCAGGAAAGACTATCAACCAGAGGAATTAAGTTAGCTGTACCAACTGATTTGCAATTCTTGAATTTTAACAATGAAATACTGCTGAATGCCAACGCTTAAAGCCATACATATTTACAATTCGCTTCAGCCACCACACAAGCCAAAAATTGTAAAAGAGTATGTCTTTGCCAACGCTAGCAAGTTTACGGATAGAATAAGCCAGTGTCAACTATGTATAAAAACAACAGCATTTTAGTTGCTAAAACGAAAGTAAAGAAATATAAAAAAGGACATTGTTTAAACGAAAAATTAGCGTCTTAAAATCCGTGTAATAATTAATTTTTATATTTATTAAACAACTTTATCAAAATTTCATTAATTTTTAACTCATCAAGAAAAGGAAGAAAATATACTCCACCAATATTATTTAATTCTTTGATCATTTTCTGAATAACATTACTTGTCATTTTTGATTTGTTTTTTAAATAAAAATTTAAAAAACTTCTAAGAATCATTGGGTAAGAGCCCATATTACGCTCTAATAATCCAACCTGTAAATCTTGAACATCAAAAATAGCCTTTGTGTGACTCCAATCTTTTGTTATTATTCCATCTACAATTACTTCTTGGAGGGTTAAGTGAGCTGTCCACCATAGGCGCGAAATTGAATTTCTTGTTCTAACCCCTCGACCTGCCCCTTCATAAAGCAATCTTCTTTCAAAAAGTTTTGCAGATGACGAGGACGATAACCATCTAACTTTTGTATAATCATAAAAATGACAATTTGATAAGTATACCCATAATCTTGGATCATCAGCTTCTTCGGGAGTTAAAAAATCAAACGTTTCATAGATAAGCTTCGCATTTTCAAAATCATATTTACCATTTTTATCCGCTCTAAGCTTTATTTCTGGAATTTTATAGGAACCATCTAAAACTTCTAGATCTTCTTTTGCGAATCCATTATCTTTACCTTTTAAATATTGCGCTCTAAAGTTCGACTCAAAATTCACACTTTTAATTGCAGCTCTTAATTTTGCTATCGATTCCTTATTAAGCTTGTAGATGTCTTCCATACTAATTAAAAATTTCATTAAAGGCTTTAAAAACGGGCACTACACTTGTCTCTCCCGTACTTTTTTCTATCATTTCTTTCAGAAACGTTTGAGCAAGCTCGTAGGAGCTCTCTCCAATGTCAAATGGATCATTCATGTTGGCATCAATAATTCTTGCCCAATCATAATCATCCACCTTTTCATCGTATAAATTATCCCGCTTTGAATCGATCAAATAGTTAAAAGCCTCTGTTAGTGCTGGTATCAAAAACAAATTCATGAATACATTTAAGTATTGTTTTCTTCCTTGAGTAAATGCTGTTACCATATTTTGATTTTGAGGATTGTGAGGAAACTTAATCACAATCTTTGCGCCTTCAACATCTATGGAAATTGGTTTTTCGGAATCTGACTCTTCAAACTCAATCATACCAGACAACCCCTTTTTATATTCAGCTGTAAGCGGTATTTGTGTTCTCCCAGCATCACCAATAACCGCTCCTTTTAAAACCTTAAACACTCCCTTATTCTTCCCCAACTTAGTATCCTCATGAAACGAATGGTCACAATAATCCAATATGTCCTCATTTGCAATAATTAAAGCATCAATATGAATTACGTTAGATATTAAGTCACAACTTATTGCTTCATTCAACTCGCCATGAATCTGCCTCATAAAGAGTGTAGAATTACAAACTAACTTATAGACAATTATTGCCTTTTCATTTTTTAGCAGTTCTTTAAAGTAGTCGTTTTTAACTTCCAAATTTTCCTGCGTAATATTTAGAATAGAATCCTTTATCGAACAACTCAATTCTATTGAAAAAGAGCCTTTTATATCATTCGAGTTACCAAGAACTGGATGTGGCAGAGAGATATTATCTGAATTTCTCATAATTATTTTAATATTTTAAATGCTGATTGGAAATCTTCTTGAAATACAACTTCATACTTGTTTTTCAATTTAGACTTTAAATTCATCCCTGTTATTTCATAAAAACTACCATGATCAATAAAGTTTAGTTTCCCTTGATCATTTGAGGCCTCGATTAACTTTGTTGAGATTGCTTTCGTTGGGCTGTCTCCATGCTGAGTAAACTTAAGACTCACCTCCTTCAAATCGCTAGCCACATAAACAACTAAAATGTAATGACTCAAATCATCTTTAGAATGAGAATAATAAAACTTTGCACTCGAAATACTTTTAGTTTTTCTTGTTCTTTTCTTTAGGGTACCCTTACCTCCAGCACCCTCACCTTCTCCATCTCCATCTGACGGATTCACTTCACCACCTCTTAAACCTTTGGTAGTATTCAAGCCACCTTCTAGCTCCTCTTCTTCACTATTATTCTCCTCGTTACTATTAAAGACTGCATTGGGTGAACTCGAATGAAACTCTAATTCAATATCAATTTCCTTTTTCGCGAAAAAGAAAGACTCCTGGTCACTTTCACTACTCTTCCCTACTGAAGCTCCTTCTCCATCAGTCATAGAAAGCCCGGATAAAAGCTCATCAACAAAACCGACCTGTCGTGTTGGCTGATTATATTTATCCTTAATCAACCGAACAGATTTAGTCTTATATTTATTTATCTCTTTTATTATTTTCTCACCATCTGCCTCGGTTAAGGTTGGATGCTTTTTAGGTAACAAAAAAGGCGCAAAATTATCATGAGCTGGAGGTTCCATATTACTCAGTATTTTATTGCCTTTTGCATTATCACAATAAACAATACCCGCCACATTATTTGGTAGATTATTCCTTACACCTAAGGAATATTCCTTTATCATCATTCCATCACGTATAAAGACTATTTTGTTAGGGTATTCAATTGAACTTTGTTCCGGTTGCTCCGACAATAGCACTCTAATACCACCAATCTCATGCACATCGTATTCAAATGTATAATTTGGGTTATTAAAAGTCTCGATAAAGGCTAAAATCTTACCGTCATCCGAAAACACTTCGGTAGCAAAATCAAAATAGTTTTTTTTATTTATTAGCTCATCACCTACCTCAGCTTCAATCATATCGCTTTCAAACAAAAACCAATAATTTTTGATTAGTGCTTTAATTACAAGATTCTCCCACTCCGGCTCAGGATCCACACCAAGAGCATACGAACTTAAACCGTTC
>Ga0228624_1000691_pt1 | contig 16023 bp, 17 predicted proteins | sample 29DmetaG_FD_182744 | JGI IMG/M metagenome (GOLD analysis project Ga0228624, IMG submission 182744) | Seawater microbial communities from Monterey Bay, California, United States - 29D | ecosystem: Environmental > Aquatic > Marine > Coastal | place: USA: California | collected 2016-10-10 | reverse complement strand
TTGAAAAATAATTAGTTAGTTAATTAAAAACTGAGACAACCTTAGAAAATGGGGGATGTGATAATCGGTGTGTGTGCGGTGTGATTATCGGTGTGATTTTTAGTTTTTTCTTATAAGATGATTTTTTTGACCCTTTATCTGTGATAGAAATGACTGAGTAATTAGAATGAATTTATCTGAAGAATTTCTGAAAAATATTGATCTTGAGAATTGTGATTGGGCGCATGATCCAATAAAATCATTCCGCAATGAGGAAGGAGAAAAATTAGAAAAATATCGTGACTTTGTTACTGAAAGAGAGGAAAAGAATCAAAGAGTAGCAATTGCCTCAATCGTTGGAACAGAACATCAAGATTATCCGATGAGAGCTTGGATATGGATTATAGCCTTTGGCAAAAGAATGAATTTTGCTTTGCAGGATTATAAGAAAAATCCTCAATATTATTTTCTAAAAGAAAGACCAAGAAGAGTATCAGAAAATTTGCATTATTCGACTGTAAATGGAAAAGATTTCTATATTTCTGATGATGGAAATCACAGAACAACAATAGCAAAATTTGTGTTATGGCAAGCTAAAGAAAAATATTTATATGATGTAGATGTCAAATATCACGATATCAATTATGATTTTTATGATGCATATCAGGAGCTAAAGTCATTTTGTAAAAATACTCCTAAATTTGATACATATAGCGAACTTAAAGATAATGTTTCATCTGTAGTGGTTATTAATGAATTTAATAATGATCGTCTAAGACTTTATAATGAAAATGAGATCAAAGATTTTCTTAGTCAGGAAAATTCTATCTCTAGTAAAATAAAAAGATTCTTGGGCTGTTAATATTCAAGCCAATAATAACCCTGATTATCAAATTTGATGATTTTATTCCATGCTGGATGATATTTTCCTTTGAGACGAAAAATATATTTTGGATCATCTTGTTCTGATTCTGCTGCAACCATCAATTCATGCTTATGAATTGGTCTTTTTTCTTGATCAAGGATTTCAATAATTGCCGATTGTTTTTTGCTAAATGTATATTTGATGCCGTCAATTACAGCACTTCTATAACTTTCAGAAAACCCTGATTTTGCATTTGATATTCCAAGTGAGGAATTGATGATCTTTTTATCGATGTGAAAATTCTTATTATCAAATGAAAGCAGATCATTTATTGATATCAGCTTGTGATTTTCTGCAAAAGAAAAACCATTTTGAACTTTTTTTGAGGTGGTTAAAATTAGCCCTCTATTAATTCCAGATCTGTTTGATAGGGATTGATCAATTCTGTTAAAAATATCACTGTGATAAATTCTTCTGGCAAAAAATATTGGAATCTTGGTTGTGAGTGATCCTATTTTCCAAAAATGGTTTTTCACAATTTCTTCTGAATCAGAAAATATCTCAAGATCTCTGGCTATTACCAAAATCAGCAATTTTATATTTAGCCGATATTGCTTAATGCTGTTGCAATCAATCTGATGCCAAACATGATTTTGATAATAGCCAAAATTATCATTATTAAAATGAACAAGAATATCATCACCATCCTGATTAGAAAAAGTTTTGCTATTTTCAATTTGGCTAAAAAACCCAAGCTCCATTAATTTATCACAACCATGTTTTCTAAAATAAGGAATTAAGCTATGTGATATTATTGGTTCTTTTTGTTCACAAATTCTTGAGATAAAATTAAAACTATTTCGTGGTATCTGTTTGCCATGTAATGTCATATTTTAAATTATTATTAACTCCTTTAATATTCCTCAATCAAACCCCATCTCTTCAAATATTTGATGATAATTTGTTGTTCTAACTCACTAAATTGGGTCAAATTGCAATGACAAGGATGTGATATGATAACTGGAAGCAATTCCTTTGAATAAAATTTGATAACCAGCTTTATTTGATAAACAATAAAGCCACCTTCAAAAGGATTATGAGTATCAAACCAATCATGAGCTATTTCATAAACTGACTCTTGATATTCCTCATTTACAGCAAGGGTTAAGCAACATTTATTGTTAGTGGGTTTTAATTTTATCATTAGCAATTTTACCTTTTCTATCTTATCTTCAGGATCAGTGGGAAAGTCACAGGGTTCTAAGAATTTTTCTAAATCATAATAGTATTTTTTCTTAAAATTTTGAGAATTCATCACCACTAAAAATAATAAAAATAGAAGAAAGGATTGCTTCTTAGAATAATGTACACTATTCTTTTTTGAAAGAAATTTTTATTATATTTTTTAAATTATGCCAAGAGGTGGAGCAAAACCAGGAGCAGGAAGGCCAAAAGGCCAGGGGAAGTTCGGAGTCAAGACCAAAGCTATCAGAGTGCCTATAGGAATGGTAGATGAAATCATAAAATACGCTAAGAGCAAAAATATATCTGTACCATTATACAACATGTCAGTTGAAGCTGGTAATCCGATGCTAACAGATAGTGATGATCATGAAATGTATAAACTAAATGATAATCTTATTATCAGTAATCCTGAAGATTATTTTCTTGTAAAAGTATCGGGCTATTCAATGAAAGATGCTGGGATTTTACCAGAAGACTTGCTGTTAGTTAATAGAAAAAGAGAAGCTCTTGATGGTGATATTATTGTGGCATCTATTAATAATGGTGCAGTTGTAAAAAGACTTAGTCAGAAAGATGGAATAACCAAACTAATTTCAGAAAATAAGGATTATCCCGATATTGAAGATGAAGATCAAAATCTTCATTTTTGGGGAGTGGTGACTAAGGTTATTCGAGATTGTTAAATATGCAAAGCTATCAACTTCATATCCATATCAGCGATAACATTGAAATCCAAATAGGAAAGCTTGGCAAATTTACTTTTCCAAGAGGTCACTATATTTATACAGGATCAGCCAAAAAGAATATCGATGAGAGAATAAAAAGACATCAATCCAATTCTCCTGATAAAAAACTGCACTGGCATATAGATTACCTGCTAAATGATGAAAATGCCAAAATCATCGAAGTTCATAAATTTGATAAGGAAGAATGCATCTTGAATCAGGAAACTTGTGGAGAAATTATTGTTCCTAGTTTTGGCAGTTCTGATTGTAAGAATAAATGTAAATCCCACCTCAAATATCTTGGCTAAATTACCCTCATAGTAAACATTAGAACATATGGGTAATCAAGTGTCATTGTGCTTCTGGCATCATTTCATATTCTAATAATAGAATTTTAGAAAATGAATATGACAGCAAATGACAATACAAAATTATCTTCAAAATAGCGACATAGAGCTAGAAAATAGCCAACATTCAAACTTATCAGAAATTGGCAAAATTCTAGCAACTGCCATTTTTCGTCTCCACAATAAAAAATCTCCAAAAATAGAGCAGAAACAACTTGATTCTAACTCTCTCGCAAGCGTTCATACAGTCAATAATAACCTGAACCGAGAGACATTATGAGTAAGTCAGTAATAAGGCAAATAATTGATTTAGAGAGCAAATCTTTGGAGGATTTAAAGGTCATTTATAATGATATAATGCCAAAATCTCTAAAAACACACGTAAGCCGAGATTATCTTCGACCAAGAATTGCTTATCGCCTGCAAGAACTAGCATTTGGCGGAGTTAATGACGATATCAAGAATAAACTTTTAACAATCGCAGATGATAAAACCCATGAAAAGAAGGTTGTCCCCAGCAAATTATTAGCCGGCACCAAAATATGCAAAAAATGGGGAGATATTACTCATGAAGTTGAAGTTCTAAAAGATGGATTTTCTTACGGTGGTCAGAAATTCAAAAGCTTATCAGCAATCGCTAAAATAATCACCGGAACCAAATGGAATGGCCTTAAATTTTTTAAAATAAAATGAAAATAGAAAAATGATTGATAGTAATTTGAATAATAAATCAAAAATAAGATGCGCTATTTACACTAGAAAATCTAGTGAGGAAGGTCTGGAGCAAGAATTTAACTCCCTTGATGCTCAAAGACTTTCAGCAGAAAATTATATAGCTAGTCAAGCTCATGAAGGATGGGTTCTCGATCCTACAATGTATGATGATGGTGGATATTCAGGAGGAACATTAGAGAGACCGGCATTAAAAAGATTATTTAATGATATTAAGGCAGGAAAAATTGACTGCATTGTTGTTTATAAAATTGATCGTCTAACTAGATCACTAGCTGATTTTTCTGAAATTATCAAAATCCTAGATGAGCATAATGTTAGTTTTGTGGCAGTAACCCAGAGTTTTAACACTGCCAACTCAATGGGACGATTGATGCTTAATGTCCTACTTTCTTTTGCCCAATATGAAAGAGAGCTAACTGGTGAGAGGATAAGAGATAAATTTGATGCTTCCTGTAAAAAAGGAATGTGGATGGGCGGTTATATTCCAATTGGCTATGATTTAAAGGATCGCAGACTAACTATTAATGAAAAAGAAGCTCAAATTATCCGAATATTGTTTCAAACCTTTATTGAAACTACTTCGGTCACCGATACATTTAGACAGCTAAATGGCTTGGGATTTAAAACCAAAACTTGGATCGCAAGCTCTGGAACTCTTCACAAAGGGCAGAGATTCAATAAAAGCAATGTCAGAAGAATTTTAACCAATGAATTATATTTTGGTAAAATTAACCATAAGGGAAAAATTTATGATGGCTTGCATAAGGCTATAATTGATGAGGAAACATGGCAAAAAGCTCAAAATTTACTCAATAATAAAACTCCTAAAGTTCAAACTCCAAATAGCAGGATAAGCCAAGCTCCACTTTTAAAAGGAGTTATGAATTGTGGTATTTGTGGCAATAAAATGACTCCAACCTATACATCAAAACAAGGTAAGAAATATCGATATTATATATGCCAAGCAAAGTTCAAAGGGAATAATGAGCAATGCCAAGTTGGCAGAATTCCTGCGAGTGAAACTGAGGAATTAGTGACCAACCAAGTTTTAAATATCCTGCAAAAACCAGAGATTATTTCCAGTGCCATTAAGAACAAAAATGAGCAAATTCCTGACAATGAGATAATAGGCTCATTTAAATCAATCAATAAAGTCTGGGATGAGTTATTTCCACCAGAGCAGGCAAGAATCATCAATCTTCTGGTTAGAGATATTGCCATCAATCCAGATGGCATGAATATCAATATTTACAAGCAGGGCTTAAATTCACTCAATAATGAAATCAATGGGTAAAAAATGGAAAATTTAGAAATAACAAAAAAGCAAATTGATGAAAATATCATACGAATATTTGTGCCAATGCAAATCAAAAAGAGAGGTGGTGCGGCAATGTTAATTTTGCCACAAGGACAAAACCAAGAAAAAAACTTCGATGATAAATTGCTAAAAGCTTTTGCCAAGGCCTATCAATGGAAAACAATAATAGAAGATGAGAGTAACCCTATTAATTCTTTATCTGAAATAGCTAGATATGAGGAGGTTTCAAATTCTCACGCCACCAAAGTTTATCGACTTAATTTTATTTCACCAAAAATTGTTGAAGCCATTGTTAACGGCACAGCGCCAAGAGAGTTAAGATTACAGGATGTTTTTGCTAAAAAGGCACCAGAAATTTGGCAAGAGCAAGAGGAAATGTGGGGATTTTAGAGTATATTTTTAATTAATGTTGTTCCAACTTATCAGTAATTTTATGCCATTTAGCCTTAGAATCTGTAAAAATATGATATTTTGGTCTATCTTCAAATTCTCCTTCCACCCCTCCCAAAGGCAAACCTAAGATATTATCATTATCTTTGTAAATACTAATTAAATTTGAGCCACAATTCTTACAAAAAGTTTTAGTAATATTTCTGGAGGAATCATAGTAAGAGAGAAGATTTTCTCCTTTTATCCACTTAAAACCTCTTTTTTCAATTGTCGCTCTAGTTCTAAATGCAGAACCATGCCAACGACGGCATTTTGAACAATGGCAATTGATAATATCACCCATTCTACCTTCATAACTATATTCTATAGATTCACATAAACATTTCCCTGTTAACTTCACCATTTTATTAACTTTTCTTTTTATTTTTTTCAGCAATATATAAAACTCCTATTATCAAGATAGACCCAATAATTTGCTGATATGTCATTGTTTCTCCTAAAATTATAAAGCAAAAGAATATTGTCATTACCGGCCCAGATGTGTTGAGTAGTGAGAATCTAGAAGCTCCTATTCTTTTTATCCCTTCCGCTATTAGTAATAATGGCATAAATGTACAAAATATTGCCATAATGACAATTATGACAAAACCTTTATTTGAAATAACATTGCTGATTTCAGGATTAAAAACGGTAAAGAAGTGAATATTTATAAATATAAAAGAAAATGTTACTGCGTAAGTAGTAAATAAAATGCTACCAATCTTCTTGCCAGTTTGTTGATTAATGATAATATATATTGAATAGCTGATAGCGGCAAGTAAGGCTAAAACCGCTCCTGTTTTATTGGCTGATGTTAAAGATAGATTAAATCCACCCAAAACAAAGAATAATCCGATTTGTACCAATGCAAAAAAGAATATGTCTCTAGCTCCTGGAATCCTTTTCTCAACAACTGAATTTAATATCAAAACATAGGCGGGAAATGTATATAATATGATTCTATTGATATTAGCATCAATTAATTTGAGAGAATGAAAATCCGATAATGTTGCTAGATAATAGCCAAAAAAACCTGCCAGTACACAACTAATAGCAATTTTTTTATTAAGAATGGCAGTAAAAAGATCTTTTTTCTTTTTATAAAAAGCAAAACCTAATAATAAAGGTAAGGTAAAAAGAAAACGATAATAGAACAAATCCATCACGGATACTTCTTCAATATATGCTAATTTTACTAGAATCGACCTAAATGAAAGTAGTAAGGTTGCTAGAAGAACTAAAGATACTCCAAACAAAGAATCGTTTAATAAAAATTTGTTATATTGATTTTTCATTTGTTAATCTAAAAATTTCTTATAATTATTAGAGGTATTAACAAAACCAAGCTTATCATATAATTTATGAGCGGCTTTTCTGTGAACTGCAGAATCTAGAACTAGAGTTTTTATATTTTTCTTCTTGGCAACCATTTCTACATAATCCATTAACTCTTTACCAATTCCTAGATTTTGGTAATTTTCATCTACCACTAAATCTTCAATGTAGATCATATTTCCTACAGACAATCTGCAATCATAGGAGAATCCAACAACTGCAATATATTGGTTTTCTAGGAAAGCACCGATCAGAGTATAGCTCTTTTGATGAGCTCTCATTTTATTAATATTATTGATGTAATCATTTTTATTTAGATTATTTCTTAGCTGCTTCATGACCTCATAAGTTTTGTCAATATCCTGATTTGATTCTATTTCTATAAAAGAAATTTTATATTTAAGACGTTCTTTATTCATATTATTTGAGGTTTTCTTAATCTTGAAAATAATATTAAATCATTTTTATAAGATTGGAATAAAAGGGTTAAAAAAAGTTCGAAACAAAATACGCCACCCGACCATTTCTCGAACTAAAGCAACCCTTGAAAACACTGAAAGCCAAATGGGGGTTGGTTAAATACCACCCGTAAATAAACCAAGTTCGAACTTTTTAACCGCTATGTGGTCACAAAAGTTTGTTATTTTTTTACGGATGCAGCAAAACTAGGGTTGTTTTAAATCTCCGTAACCAACTGGGTATGGAGAGAAGGAGAGAATTTTGCCGATTTTTAGGCAAATTCTGGGGAATTTGGAGAGGATTTCAACAACTGGTATGGGCAAGTAAAAAGCGGTGAGAGTCTGTCAGTACTGGGGTTAGAAGGGGTAATTGATTTCTAGAATTAACCCGATTTTCACGAGTTAGAGAAATGATGAATGGCTCCTTGGGAGGGATTCGAACCCCCGACCAATTGATTAACAGTCAACTGCTCTACCACTGAGCTACCAAGGAACATTCTGATAACAAGCAGTCAATTTTCTAAGATCATTTAGCAACTGTCAACCATTTTTTTAGAAATTACGGTGATAATTTTAATATATTAAATTAATGTTTTTATTCTATAAGATAAAATTTGCATTAATTTTGAGAAATATCCAGCTTCTTTAATATCTTCTCCAGCAAAAAGTGACGCTCTAGAAACTTCACTATCAGCGAATTTAACAATTAATTCCCCTAATTTCTCTCCTTTTACTATTATTGGGTTGATTGGTTTTTGATGTTTTACTAAAATCTCTATGTCGTCAATTTCGTGATATTTTGGCATAGTGATTGATATTTCATCTTTTGTCACAAGTTTAACTTTTCTTTTATCACCAAGCCAAACATTAATTTTGGTAACAACATCATTTTTATTAAAAATGGTTATTTTTTTAAATCTATTAAAGCCATAATCTAAGATATTAGTTATAACTTCTGATCTTTTACGCGAAGTTTCATTGCCATTAGTAATTGCTATTAACCTTCTATTGCCCCTAGCTGAAGCACCAACGACACCATATCCACCACCATCAGTATAACCAGTTTTCATACCAATTGCACCTTCATAATCATTTATAATTAATGGATTGCGATTCTGTTGCTTAATATTGCCATAATTATAGTTTTTTTTAGAAAAAATTGGCATAAATTCAGGGAAATCTAGCCAAATTCTTTTGGTTAAAATAAATAAATCATTTAATGTTGTGAAGTGATCTTCTTCATTTAGACCGTGAGGATTTCTAAAGCTGCTATTAGACATACCAATTTTTTGAGCAGTTCTATTCATGAGCTCCACAAATTCTTCTTCTGTTTTAGAGGTCGCCCTTGCTAGAGCAATTGATGCGTCATTACCAGAAACGATAATTAAACCATGAATTAGCTTTTCAATAGTAACAATATCACCTATATTCAAGAACATAGTAGATCCTCTTTTACGCCAAGCAGCCATACCAATTTGGCACTCTTCATCAAGATTGATATTACCTTTCTTCAATTGATCAAAAATAACATAAGCAGTCATTAATTTAGTCATAGAAGAAGGTTCGATTTTTATATCTTTATTTTTGCTTACTAAAATTTCACCACTATCTCTATCGGCTAGTAAAAAATATTCAGAATTTTTAAGGAATGAATATTTATTAGCGTAAGAATTGTTAATTGATAAAAATAATATAAGAATTATTGAGAAAAACTTCATATTTAAAGTTGCAACTATAAATTTATTTAGATTTAATAACATCATTATACGTCAATCAATTTAATATTAGCAATTATGAAGATCAATTTCCAAGAAGTATCAGATTTTAATCAAATTCAAAATGATGATATTATTATCTGTCAAAAAGTTGAAGATATAAAACAATCTAATAATAATTTAATAAAAAAAGCAAAAAAAAATTATGATTTTTCTGGTAAAAAAGGGGAGGTTTGTAATTTGAGCTATCAAGATAAAAACATTACTTTTATTGGTCTTGGTAAAAAAACTGATCTTGATAATAATAATTCAAAGGAAATTGGCGGCTTGATTTCAAATTATTTGAATTCTAAAAAAATTAAATCTGCAAGTATTATTATTTCTGATGATGGTGATTTTGATTCTATTGATAATTTAGAAAAGGAAATAGAGGTTATTTCCAATATTGCTTTTGGAATTACTCTAAAATCATATCGTTTTAATAAATATTTTGTTGATAAGAAAAAATCTAAAAATCTTATCACAAAAAATATTGATATTATTGTTCAAGATAAGCAAAAAGCCGAAAATCATTTCAAATCTTACAAATTAATTGCTGAAAATATATTTTTTGCTAGAGATTTAGTATCTGAACCATCTAATGAATTAAACCCAGAAACTTATGCTAAAATTTGTGAAGATCTAGCTAAATATGGCTTAGAAGTTGAAATTCTTAGTGAAGAAGACATGAAGAAGTTAGGAATGAAAGCTCTATTGGGTGTTGGGCAGGGTAGTGCTTATGGCTCAAGATTAGTAGTTTTAAAATGGAATGGTGCCCATGATCATTCAAAACCATTAGCTTTTGTTGGCAAAGGTGTAACTTTTGATACTGGAGGTATTTCAATTAAGCCGTCCGCTAATATGGAAGATATGAAGACTGATATGGGAGGTTCTGCTGTTGTAGTTGCTTTATTAAAATTATTAGCACAAAGAAAAGCTAAAGTCAATGCCGTTGGTGTTGTTGGTCTGGTTGAAAATATGCCATCAAGCACAGCTCAAAAACCTGGTGATGTAGTTACTTCAATGTCAGGTCAAACAATTGAAATTATTAATACTGACGCTGAAGGTAGGTTAGTATTGGCTGACGCCTTACATTATACTAATGAAACATTTAAACCAGAATTTATAATTGATTTAGCGACTTTAACTGGTGCAATTATAGTTAGTTTAGCTGATATTTATGGCGGTTTATTTGCTAATGATGATAAATTTGCCCAAAAATTAGTTTCCGCTGGAGAAAGATCTGGTGATAAATTATGGCAGATGCCAATTGGAGATAGTTATGATAAAATGATTAATTCTGATATTGCCGATATGAAAAATGTTGGTTCTGGAAGAGGTGCTGGAAGTACAACGGCGGCACAATTTTTAAAGAGATTTATTGGAAAAACTAAATGGGCTCACTTAGATATTGCAGGAGTTGCTTGGAAAGGTAAGGGCGATCCTTTATCAGTTAAAGGTGCCTCTGGATTTGGTGTGGCGTTATTAGATCAGTTTGTAAAAGATAATTATGAAAAATGAATAATCAAAAAAAAAGAATTGCTTTAATTGATAGCTATTCTTTTGTTTTTCGGGCTTATTTTTCTATGCCAGCATTGACCAGAAAAGATGGTACTCCAGTTGGTGCTGTTTATGGTTTTACCAAGATGATGATGCGTTTATTGGCCTCTCTTGATTTTACCCATATTGTAGCAATCTTTGATTCTGGATCTAAAACTTTTCGTAATGAGATATATTCAGAATATAAAATGCATCGTCCAGAATGTCCTGAAGATCTTAAACCGCAATTCCCAATTATTCGTCAAGTTGCAGAATCCCTTAATTTAGCCACTTTAGAGAAAAAAAACTATGAAGCGGATGATTTAATCGCAACTATTGCTAAACAAGTTGACCCAGATGAATATGAAGTTCTAATAATTTCTCCGGATAAGGATCTCATGCAGCTAGTTTCTGATCATATTAAAATTTATGATGCTGGTAAAGATAAAATGATTGATCGTGCGGCAGTTAAAGAGAAGTTTGGAGTAAAACCAGAACAAGTGGTTGATATTTTAGCTTTGATGGGTGATGCAGCTGATAATATTCCAGGAGTTAAGGGTGTTGGTCCAAAAACTGCTAGTGAGCTTATTTCAGAATTTGGTTCTTTAGAAAATCTCTATCAAAATCTTGATAAAATTAAACAAAAAAAACGTAAAGAATATTTAGAAACTGACCATGAAAAAGCTAAATTATCCAAAATTCTTGCTCGCTTAGAGGAGAATGTTGATTTTGACTCCGATCTTTCTAATTTCAAAGTTCGTCCTATTGATCCTCAAAAGCTAATTAATTTTTTAGAAGCGCAAAATTTTAACTCTCTTGCAACTAAAGTTAGAACAGAGTTTGATTATAATAATGAAGATATATCTAATGAAATTAATCAAAATAAAGAGAATAATCTCAAAAAAATTAAAATTGTTAAAATAAAGTCAAAAAGTGATTTAGAAAAATTAAAAAAATCTGAAAAATTAGCTAAATTTGCAATTTTTGATACAAATTTAATAACAAATCAATCAAATCAACTTTTCTTAAAAGATTTTACTATCTCTTTACCAATAGAATCAGGAAAGATAGAAGAAGTTTTTTATTTTGAATCTGATATTTGGCAAGAAAGTAACGATCTATTCAATCAAAAACAAATTAATCAAAAAGATGTCTTAGAAATTTTAAAGGATATTTTAGAAAATAAAAATATTATTAAAATTGGTTATAAAATAAAAGAAATTAAAAAATTTTTTACTAGACATAACATTAATTTTATTGCCGATGATATTGCTCTAATGGGTTATATCCTGAACTCATCTTCTGGTAAATCTAATATTAGAATTTTAATTACTAATTATCTTGATGATGAAGAAGCAGAAAATCTTGGACAATTTTTTGATGATTTAGATAAAAATAAGAAAAACTTAGCTCTAGAGGATAATTCTAAAAGAATTGAAGTTTTAGTAGCTAGAAATCATTTTATTTTTAATTTATTTCCTATCTTAAAACAAGAGTTAGAAGAACAAAGATTAGAAAAAATTTATAAGGATTATGAGATTCCTTTAATTGATATTTTGATAAAAATGGAGCTTAATGGAATTGAAATCTCCTCTCTTAAATTGAAAGAATTATCGGATGAATTTGAAAAACAGATAATTTCATTAAGCAAGGAAATTTATAATTTAGCTGATGAAGAATTTAATATTGCTTCCCCAAAGCAATTATCACATATTTTATTTGAAAAATTATCATTAAAGACAGGTAAAAAATCAAAAACAGGCTTATATTCAACAAATTCTGATATTTTAGAAGAATTAAGTTTACAAGGTCATATAATTGCTGAGAAGGTTCTGGAATGGCGTCACGTTGCAAAACTTAAAAATACTTATGCTGACGCTCTTCCGAAGACAATTTCTAATGAAGATGGAAGAATACATACTAACTATTCTAATATTTCAACTATTACAGGAAGACTCAGTTCTAATAATCCTAATTTACAAAATATACCAATTAGAAGTAAAGATGGTATAAAAATTAGAAATTCCTTTATAGCTAAAAAGGGCTGTAAATTAATTATGGCTGATTATTCGCAAATTGAACTAAGAGTCTTGGCTTCTATGGCAAAAATTCCTAATTTAAAACAGGCTTTTATTAATAATCAGGACATACATGCAATCACTGCTAGCCAAGTTTTTAATACTCCTTTGGAAGAAATTGATTCCGACTTAAGACGCAAAGCAAAAGCTATTAATTTTGGCATTATTTATGGCATTAGTTCTTTTGGATTGGCTAAACAGTTAAAAATTCCCAAGGAAGATGCTAAAAAATATATGGATCAATATTTTACAACCTATCCTGAAATTAAGGTTTTTATGGAAAAGACCAAAGAAATTGCTAGAAAGCAGGGTTTTGTTGAAACAATTATAGGTAGAAAATGTTTTTTACCTGAAATTAATAGTAAAAATCATATTAGAAGATCTTTGGAGGAAAGGTTAGCGATTAACGCCCCAATTCAAGGTAGTGCAGCAGATATAATCAAGCAAGCCATGATTGATCTTGACTCGACTTTAAATCAAGGAAATTATCAAAGTAGGATTTTATTACAAATTCATGATGAATTGATCATTGAAGCACCAGATAATGAGGTAGAAGAGATAAGTAGTTTAATTCAAGATGTTATGGAAAATGTTAAATTAATTGATGTTGATCTAAAGGTTGATGTAAAGATCAATAGTTTTTGGGGATAATAAGCTAGGAGTTATTGTTTATTAAAACCTAACTTTAACTTTTGGCAGTTCCTTATTTAATCTTTTTAAGACTCTTTTACTTATATCCATATTTTTATTATATAAAATAACCTGTTGACTAGGAAATATTATGTCAATCTTGTCTTTATTTTTAATATCTTGAAGAATTTCCTCAATTTTTTTGCCAATCTTTGTTATAATGTCAATTTCAGCTTTTTGTAAATCTTCCTTCCTTCTTTGTAATAATTCATTTAATTCTGCCACTTCTTCTGATAGTTTTTTTTCTTTTTTAGCTAAAGCCTCCTTAGTAAATTTAGATTTTTGTTTTTCTAACTTTTCAATTTTTACCTTCAATTCCTCCTCTTCTTTAAAAAGCTCTGCTTGATATATTTCTTGTTGTTTGATGATCTTCTCTTTTGCTCTTTTCATAGCAGTTGATTTTTCAATAATTTCATCAGTTTTAATGATAGCAATATTTAAGGCATTTGCTGAATTAATATTTAAAAGTAAGATAAAAATAGGTAATAATAGTTTTTTCATAATTTTATAAATAATCGTACCCAAAAAAAGAGGGTGTCAAGATGCAAAGCATATCAGTTCTTAATTTGATAGCTAATAAATTAATTTTAACTTAGTTGGCTATATCCTCAATTCTAATAAAAATAAAGTTACTTTCATCAGAAAATTTATTTTTTAAAGTTAAAATTTCTTTTTCAGCAATAGATTTTGTAAAAATACCATAAGTAATTTTATTTTGATCTTCCTTAGCTGTAAAATTTTCAATAATATCATTCTGAAATTGATTTTTAATGAAATCTGGATCATTATCAGAAGTAAATCTAAGATAATATTTGCCAATTCTATCATTTAAATTAGCAATATTTGAAATTCCAAGATCAGAAGATTTTGATCCTAAAGGGTAGACATATCTATCATTAGCAATGTCAATAGCATCGGCAATAACGGCCGAAGCAGTTGGGAATTCGCCAGCTCCACGACCAACAGAAAGATTCCAGTCAGAATTATTACCTTTAACCAAAACAGCATTATAAGAATCATCAATTGGACCAATATGGCTATCAGCAACAACTAGGGCAGGGTAAGTATTTTGCATGATTTTACCATTATTTAAATCTTCAAAAATACCCACTAATTTAATTTTATAGCCAAATTCTTTGGCAAAATTAATATCATCAATGGTAATTTTAGTAATACCTTCAATATTAATATTTTCAAAATCAATTTTATTATTTTGAGCAATGGCCGACAGGATAACTAATTTATGAGCAGTATCAATTCCTTCAATATCAAAAGTTGGGTCAGCTTCAGCATAACCTAATTCTTGCGCCTCTTTCAAAACTTGATCAAAAGGAAGATTTTCCTTTTCCATTTTAGTTAAAATAAAATTGCAGGTACCATTTAAAATAGCGATAATTTTTTCAATTTTATTGGCAGCTAAGCCTTCACGAAGATTTTTAATAGCAGGAATTCCGCCAGCAACTGCAGCCTCAAAATTAAGATAGACATTATTCTTTTCGGCAATATTAGCTAATTCATTACCATGTTTGGCAATTAAAGCTTTATTTGCTGTAATATAATGCTTTTTGGCTTCCAAAGTAGATTTAGCTAATTTGTAAGAAATTCCATCCGAACCACCAATTAATTCAATGATAATATCAATTTCATTATCATTAACTAAATCAAGGCAATTATCATAAAATTTAGCATCGGATTCTTGATAAAAATCTGGCTTTTCAAGGGCAGAAACAGCAGATAATTTCAAAGAATTTTTACATCTTTTGTTAATTTGTTCAATTTCATTGACCAAAATTTTATAAACACCACCACCAATAGTTCCAAGACCTGCAATAGCAATCTTAATTTCCTTCGACATGAATTATTTAAATTTATATGATTGAATAAATAATAATTTTTATCAAAATAAATTCTAAAAACAAGGGCAAAAATTATTGACTTGATATTTTAATTGCTAAAATTATCATTCTAGCCCTGCAGTTATTATATCTACGCGCTCTTAGCTCAGCTGGATAGAGCAACAGCCTTCTAAGCTGTGGGTCAAAGGTTCGAATCCTTTAGAGCGCACCAATCAATAAAAATTATATTAACCACTAAATATATTCTATCATGACAAATCAAAATAATATTTATGAACTTTTTTTTGACAAGATGAAAACTACAGAACGGATCTAAATCCTCATTGTGATGAGAAAAAATAGATGGATTACCGAATACTACAGGCACAAAAATTGGCAATGCTACAATAAATAATTTTACTAATTATATAGATCAATCATTTGCCTTATCAAAAAAAATTTAGAAGATAAAGAAAAGAAATTATTAAAGAAATATCCACAATATGTAGAAAAGAAGGGTCATGACTATATTATTAAATTAAAGAATGGAAAGGAAATTGAATTACAAGGAACCTCTGAAAAACCAATTATCTAATTTATAGATTTGAAACTGTTTAATTTTGTTATTTTTGCCAAAGTTTAGCAAAGTTATTTTATAAAATTTTGTTTGAATTTATTTGATAAAAATAGC
>Ga0228624_1000675_pt1 | contig 16241 bp, 16 predicted proteins | sample 29DmetaG_FD_182744 | JGI IMG/M metagenome (GOLD analysis project Ga0228624, IMG submission 182744) | Seawater microbial communities from Monterey Bay, California, United States - 29D | ecosystem: Environmental > Aquatic > Marine > Coastal | place: USA: California | collected 2016-10-10 | reverse complement strand
TCAGTTTTTCCAATAATATATTGTATGGGTATTTCTTGCTCTAATTGTTTAGTAGCAATCTGCATAAGATTGAGTGACTTTTTGTCTAAATAAAAATCAGATTTTAAGACAACATCTATTCTCTTTAAATCCATGTATTCCTCCAATATCAGAAAGAAAAAGGAATCTATTTCTGAAGTAGGGTATAGATGTTTAAGAGATTCGTTAAAATGTTCTCTATATTGTTTTATTGTCATAATTTTCTAATCATCCAAACATCACAGGAATAATGACATGTGTTCCCCATAGGAGCATTTATTTGTTTGAAGCCATTCTTCTTATATAATTTTTGAGCTGCTGTCATGTAAGGCATGGTTTCTAAATAGCATTGTTTAAAACCAAATTCTTTGGCCCTAACCATACATTTCTCAATAATTTGTGCTCCTAATCCTTTCCCTCTGATGTCATTTAAAAAGTACATTTTTTGCAATTCGCAGGTATCTTTATCAAAACCATCTAGTTGAGAAACTCCACCACCTCCCAATACAACCCCATTAGATTCTACAACAAAGTAAACAGAATAATCTTTCTGATAAGTTGTATACATATCTTCCAAAGCCTCATCCTCATATGCTGTACCAACTTTAGGCGCTCCCATTTCTAATATAACTTGTTGAACAATGGTTTTTATTTGATTATTGTCACGAGGTTCTATTTCTCTTATGATATAATCTGTATTTGTCATTTAATCCTTTATTTTTGCTTTACAAAGTTACTTTTTTTTGAATCACGAATACTACATAAAAAGATGTCTTGAAATTTCTAAACAAGGAATAGGTACAACTAGGCCAAATCCTTCTGTTGGCGCAGTATTAGTAGTTGATGATAATATCGTTGGAGAGGGATTTACTAGTCCTTACGGTGGTAATCATGCTGAAGTAAATGCAATTTCTTCTGTAAAAAATGATGAGGATTTAAAAAAAGCAACAATGTATGTGACTTTAGAGCCCTGTTCTCATTATGGTAAAACTCCACCATGTGCAGATTTAATTGTTAAAAGCGGAATTAAAAAAGTTGTAATTGGATGTGTAGATGTAAATGAAATAGTGGCTGGTAGAGGAATTGAAAGACTCCAAAATGAAGGTTGTGAGGTAGTTGTTGGTGTTTTGGAAAATGAGTGTAAAGCCCATCATAAAAGATTTTTCACATTTCATTCAAAAAAGAGGCCCTATATTATTTTAAAATGGGCACAAACCCAAGATGGTTTTATAGCTCCAAAGAACAGGGTGAAGCAAGCTCCTGTTTGGATCACCCAAAAAGTATCTAGGCAGTTAGTTCATAAATGGAGAGGTGAAGAGCATTCAATTTTAGTGGGTACTACAACTATTTTAGATGATAATCCAAGTTTAGATGTTCGAAGTTGGAGAGGAGAAAATCCTCTAAGAATAGTAATAGATAAAGATTTGAAAATACCTAAAGATTTAAAGGTTTATGATGATTCTGTTAAAACAATCCTTATAAATCAAAAAGTTACTACGAGTAATGAAAACCTCTTTTTTGAAAAAATAAACTTTTCTAAACCCATTGCGCATCAAATCTGTCAAGTACTTTTTAAGCATAAAGTTCAATCATTAATAGTAGAAGGAGGAACAAAAACTATTCAAACTTTTATTGATGAAAATTTGTGGGATGAAGCTAGAGTTTTTTCTGGCTTGGTAAAATTTAATGAAGGGACAAAGGCTCCAAAACTTGATGTTCCTTTTTTAAATGAAGAAAACCTCATGGGCGACAGTCTAAAAACCTACATCAATGATTAAAAATATAGTCTTTGATTTTGGAGATGTATTTATAAATCTTGATAAGGAAGCTACTTTTAGGAGATTAAAAAAATTAGGTGTAAAAGAATTTACTGATGACTTATTGGAATTAGGTAAACAATATGAAATGGGGATGATAACTACACACGAGTTTGTGAAAACATTTAAAACCTTGTTTCCCTCCATTTCAGAAATAGATTTTAAAAATGCATGGAATTCTATGTTGTTAGATTTTCCTCCCCATAGACTGAGTTTTTTGAAATCACTAGCCAATCCAAAAAAATATCGAATCTTTTTGTTGAGTAATACCAATGATTTACACATTTCTTGGATTCAAAAAACTTGGGGTAGAAAATTATTTTCAGAATTTAAAAACTGTTTTGAGAAATTTTATTTGTCCCATGAAATACATCTGAGAAAACCGAATAAAAATATTTACGAATTTGTAATTGAATCAAATAAATTAACACCTGAAGAAACTTTTTTTGTAGATGATACTGAAGAAAATACAATCATGGCTAACAAGCTTGGGATTAAAAGTTGGAATTTAAATCCAAATTCAGAGGATGTTGTAGATTTGTTTTCCCAAAAAGAATTTAATTAATGGTTTACTTACTCATTAGTATTTGTATCTCAAGTTTTTTATTTGTTATTTTTAAATTATTTGATGTTTTAAAAATCAACACGTTTCAGGCAATTGTCGTAAACTATTTCACAGCTGCTTTGTTGGGTTTTTACTTGTCAAATAATTTGGTTTCTTTCCAAGAAATACCTGATCAACCCTGGTTTTTTGGGGCATTTTTATTAGGGGTTATGTTTATTCTTGTGTTTAATGTCATGGCTTTAACTTCTCAAAAAAATGGGTTATCGGTAGCATCTGTTTCTAGTAAAATGTCTGTTGTTATTGCTATTGTATTTGGAGTCTGGTATTACGAGGAGAGTCTAAGTCTTATAAAAGTAATTGGTATTTTACTGGCACTTGTAGCAGTTTATTTGACTTCATCTAAAGAAAAAAATGGAATAGCTCAAAAAAATAAGGATTTCTTATTTCCAATACTTTTATTTTTTGGTTCAGGTGCTATTGATACTAGCTTAAAGTATGTAGAAACATCATATGTTGCAGAAGGAGGAGTACCTTTATTTTCTGCCACAATTTTTGGATGTGCTTTTGTTTTGGGTGTTATTGTTTTGTTGTATCAAAAAGTTAAAGGGACATTAAGCTTTGAACTCAAATCTATTTTTGGCGGAATTTTATTAGGAGTACCCAACTATTTTTCTATTGTATACTTACTAAAGGCATTAAGTACAGAAGGAATGGAGAGTTCTACGGCTTTTACTTTGAACAATGTTGGAATTGTTATTTTGTCAACTCTTTTTGGCTTGTTTATTTTTAATGAAAAATTAATAAGCAAAAATTGGGTTGGAATTGGTATTGCTGTAGTTAGCATCACATTAATTATGTCTGTTAATGGATGATTTATACAAGACCATCACTACACCTTCAATAGAAACGCTATTTAAAGATAGAAATAGTAAATTTTATGGGTATGCATTTCCAGTGAATGAGGAAACTTCTATAAAAGATTTTTTGGAGTTTTTAAGAAAGAAGCATCATGCTGCTCGTCATTTTTGTTATGCGTGGCAATTAGGAACAGAATCTGTTAGATTTAGAGCAAATGATGATGGTGAACCTAGTAATTCTGCAGGAATGCCAATTTATGGTCAAATTCAATCATTTGAGGTAACCAATATTTTGGTTGTCTCTGTTCGGTATTTTGGTGGAACTAAATTAGGTGTAGGTGGTTTAATTAATGCCTACAGAGCTTCTGCAAGATTAACTTTAGAATCTTCAGCTATTGAGGAAAAGACAATTGATGAGTCATTTCAACTCAATTTTCAATATGACTTAATGAGTAAAGTATTGAGAATACTCAAAGAAAATTCAATTACAATTACACGTCAAAAACTTGAGATGGATTGTGAAATTATAATAGCAGTAAGAAAATCACATATTCAAAAAATAGTTAAAATTTTTGAGACTTTATACAGGGTAGAAATAAAAAAATTAAATGTTTAACTTTTCTAAGATATAATCAGGGCATCTTAGGGGCTTGTTTGTTTTCATGTCCATAAAAGCTAAAATGGAGTTTCCTGTTGATATTTTTTCTTTTTTTTGATTATAAATTTCATAGTCAAATTCTATTTTCACCAAAGGTTTTTTTTTAAGAATGACAATAATTGTTAAAACATCATCATATTTAGCAGATTTTATGAAATTAAAAAACAAACTTATAACTGGAAGCATGATGCCTTTATTTTCCAATTCTTTGTAGGTAACTCCTAAGTTTCTTAGCCATTCGGTTCTGGCAATTTCAAAATATGAGGCATAATTTCCATGATAAACTACACCCATCTGATCTGTTTCACCATAACGAACACGAACATTTGTAGAGAAATTTTTCAAATTTTTTTAATTTTACAACAAAGCTAGTCTACGTAAAAAATAATTAATAATCAATAGCAATTTGATTTTTTTATACTGTTTTTTATTCACACATTTGTAATGTTTATTAAAGTAGACAATCCCCTAGTTAAAATATCAACTAAACAAAGAAATTTCTATACGAATTTATGACTAAAACTGCTGTTTCGGTTTGGGATAAATGTTTATCATTTATTAAGGATAATATTAAGCCACAGGCATACAAAACTTGGTTTGATCCAATTAAGCCTGTGAAGCTATCAGCTGAAGCCTTAACCATCCAAGTTCCGAGCAAGTTTTTTTATGAATGGTTAGAAGAACATTATATCAAACTTTTAAGAGTAGCTCTTGTTAGAGAATTAGGAAAAGACGCAAAATTAATTTATGATGTTCGTATGGAAAATACCTACAGCAGTAATCGTCCCCAGATTGTTAAAATCCCCAGTTCAAATAGAGATCCATTAAAGCCTCAAAAAATAGCTGTCCCAGTTGAAGTCAATAAGCGAGAGCTCAGAAACCCTTTTGTGATTCCAGGATTGCAAAAAGTAAAAATAGAATCTCAGTTAAATGCCAACTACAATTTTAAAAATTTTGTGGAGGGTGATTCCAACAGATTAGCACGTTCTGCTGGAATGGCAGTTGCTAATAAGCCAGGAGGGACCTCTTTTAATCCACTGCTAATATATGGTGGGGTTGGCTTAGGGAAAACACATCTAGCTCACGCTATTGGTGTAGATATTAAAGATAAATATCCAGATAAGACGGTTTTATATATCTCATCTGAAAAATTTACACAACAATTTATAGATTCTGTCAAATCAAATACTAGAAATGATTTTATCCATTTCTATCAAATGGTTGATGTTTTACTTATAGATGATGTACAGTTTCTCTCTGGAAAAGCTGGTACTCAGGATGTATTCTTTCATATATTTAATCATCTGCATCAAAATGGTAAACAAGTAATTTTGACCTCGGATAAGGCTCCTGTAGACATGCAAGATATAGAACAACGTCTCCTGTCTAGATTTAAGTGGGGATTATCGGCAGAATTACAGTTACCTGATTTCGAAACAAGAATTTCTATCCTCCAAAATAAATTATTCAGAGATGGAGTAGAAATGCCTGAGGAAATTGTTGAGTATATTGCAAAAAATATTAAATCCAATGTAAGAGAGTTAGAGGGTGTCATAATTTCCATGATAGCTCAGGCATCTTTCAATAGAAGAGAGTTCTCCTTAGAGCTTGCAAAACAAATTGTAGATAAATTTGTTAAGAATACTAAAAAAGAAGTTTCTATCGATTACATTCAGAAAGTAGTTTCTAAATATTTTGACATGGATGTTGTAACTCTTCAATCTAAAACTAGGAAAAGACATATAGTCCAAGCCCGTCAACTGGCTATGTATTTTGCTAAAAGGATGACAAAGACTTCTTTGGCTAGCATAGGTTCGCAAATTGGACAAAGAGACCACGCTACGGTCTTACATGCTTGTAAAACTGTTGATAATTTAACTGAGACAGACAAACAATTCAGAAAATATGTTGAAGACTTAACTAAAAAGTTAACTTTTTAGAAATTTTTCAAATCGCTTTGTTTTTTTAATTTCATTTGATGAAAAAGATACTAATGGTCTGTTTAGGAAATATCTGCAGATCACCATTGGCAGAAGGAATTCTTAAATCTAGACTAGATCCTAATTTATTTTATGTAGATTCAGCCGGAACTGCGGCATATCACGTTGGAGAAAAACCAGATATCAGGTCTATTTTGACTGCTAAAAGACATGGAATTGATATTTCAAATCAGAGAGCCCGAAAATTTATAAAATCAGATTTTATTAATTTTGACGTTATTTATGCAATGGATAAAGAAAACTTTCACAATATTATTTCACTAGCAAAAGATGACTTTCAACAAAGGAAGGTTAAGTTACTATTAAATGAAAGTAAATTATTTTCAAATAAGAGTGTGCCAGATCCTTACTATGGGGGTGATGATGGTTTTGAAGATGTCTATCAAATGTTAGATCAAGCTTGTGAAATGATTGAAAAAAAATATTTATGAAAGGAAAATTATATCTAATACCCACTACCTTAGGAGATAATGAACCTCTAGAAGTTATGCCTTATTCTGTTAAGACGATAGTGGAAATGGTTGACCACTTTATTGTTGAAAATGAAAAATCTGCTAGAAGATTCATAAAAAAAATTACACCAAAAAAATCACAACCCTCTCTAACTATTATGAAGTTAGACAAATATGCAGTAGAATTGGAAACTCAAACCTTTCTTAATGTTTGTGAACAAGGTATTTCTGTTGGCTTGCTTTCTGAAGCAGGAGTTCCAGCTGTTGCTGATCCAGGTGCTACAATAGTTAAATTAGCACATGAAAAAGGAATAAAAGTAGTCCCTTTAGTGGGGCCTTCATCCATATTAATGGCTTTAATGTCATCTGGACTTAATGGTCAAAATTTTGCTTTCAATGGATATTTACCAATTGATAATTCTGAAAGAAAAAAGTCAATTAAAGAATTAGAAAAATTGTCAAAGGATAAAAATCAATCTCAAATTTTTATTGAAACCCCTTACAGAAATGATAAAATGTTTACTGATTTAAAATCGACACTCACACCAGGAACTTCATTGTGTATAGCAGTAGATATCAGTTTACCTAGTGAATACATTAAGACGTATACTGTCTCAGAGTGGAAAAGAATATCTCCATCACTTCATAAAAGACCAGCAATTTTTATTATTCAGAAGTAGATAAATTAGACACTAGCTTTTCTATCTCCAATAATAAAAGAAACATCATATCCTGCAAAAATTTCCATGTATGATGCTATTGAAGTTCCGTAGGCATCTGAAAGGTTTCTAGAACCACTACTTCTGAGATATTTCTTTACATTTCCTGCACCGCTTAAATGAGCCGCTGCTAAAATTCCAGATTCAGTTATTTTTATGCCATTTATTGTCTTGCCAACACTTCTTTTAATATCTTTTCTAAGAATCCATTTATTTACTTTACAATAGGCGATAAATACTTTTTCTTGCAATTCTGGATCTTTTAAAAATGAGTTGGTGTTGTAAATATTAAATCTCTCAAGAGTGTATCTTCCAAATTGATACTTACCAAGGTATCCCAGAGTATTTACAGAACTATATTTTCCTTGTGATTCTTTAAAAGCTAATGCTTCTTTGAAGCCAACAAAATTTTTCTGTAAAAATAGTATTGATAAAGGGTTGTTGGAGTTTAGGACAACTGTTTCAGGGGTTATAATTTCTTTTGATGTTTTTGGGTTCTTAACAGCATTAATTAATCCAAAAAATAAAAAAAATAAAAATATAAACTTCTTAATAATAGTATTATTTCTGTTCAGCGAGCGCGAAGATACAACTTAATTTATAATAAGTTGATTTTCAAGTAATTTAGGCATTTTGAAAATACAAATAATGAAAATTAACTCCTTTTTTACTATAAAATTCTAAGGCAGGTGCTGTTATTTTTATGAAATTAATAACAGAAAACTCAGATTGTAAAATTTTTCATTGTAGCTATAAATAATATTTAATAAAATAAGAGGGTAATACTTTTTCTTACACTATCTATTAACTCCTTTTTTATTTAACCACCGTTGATATTTTACTGCATTGTTATTGTGCTTCTTTAGTGTGCTTGCAAATTCATGATATCCAACATTTGTTACACTCGCACACATGTACAAGTAATTGTGTTTTTGAAAGTTTAAAACTGCGTTGATTGACGATATATCAGGCATAGATATAAGGTTAGGTGGTAATCCTCTATTTAAATAAGTATTAAAAGGAGATGGGATTTTCAAATCTTTAAGTAAAACTCTTTTAACTTGAAATTTTTCACCATTTTTCTTTTTTAAAACATAAATGATAGTAGGATCTGCTTGAAGAGGAATGTTTTTTTTGAGTCTGTTTAAGTATAGTCCAGCTACAATAGGTCTCTCAGATACTTTAGCCGTTTCTTTTTGAACTATAGAAGCTAGTGTCATGATTTGTGATGGTGACATATTTATTTGAGCAGCTTTTTGTAAACGATCTTTGTTCCAGAATTTTCTATATTCTTTAAGCATATTTGTTCTGAATTTTTCTATAGAAACATTCCAATAAAATTCATAAGTATTAGGAATTAAAATTTCTAATACAGATGATTCAGAGAGTTTATTGGTATTCAAAAAAACAGGGTCTTTAAATCCTTCTAAGATTGAGATAGAATCTAATTCTAATTGTTCAGCTACTCTTCCTGAAAATTTCTCTAGAGTATCTTGATTGTTAAATGATACTTTTACTGGTGTTTGGTTGCCACTTCTTAAAAGATTGATAACATCATTCAGAGACATTCCTTCTGTAAGAATGTATTTCCCAGCTTTCGGGTTTTTATAATTTTTCTTCTGTGCGAGCCAAAAAAAAATATTTTCGTTACCTATAAAGTCATTCAAAGCTTTTTCAACATCATCTATATTATCAGTTGATCGAATATAAATAGCCCCAGTTTTATTAATAAGGTTTCCAAATATATGCTGATAGTAATGATAACCAACCATTCCACTGAAAACAAGTGAAAGAGTTACAATAATTAAAATTAATCTCTTATTCATGAATTAGTTGAAATGTTAGTTCATTTTTATATTCTCCATTAGTAAATAACCAGTCTTTTTTCTCACCACATTTTTTAAAACCGTTATTAGTAAATAATGTGATACTATGTTTGTTGTCTGAGGTTATGTTTGCAAAGAGTTGATGTAAATCTAGCGCTTCAAAGCAATATCTAGTCAATAAAGACAATGCATCAGAGGCAAAACCTGCTTTCTGATAGGGCTCATTAATTACAATACCGATGCCTGCTCTTTTGTGTTGTGGATTAAAATCAAATAAGTCAATCAAGCCAACAGTTTTATTGTTGGAGGTTTCCTCGATAACCATACGTAACTGTTTAGCTTCATAAATATCTTGGTGAGCATTTTCTAAATATTTTTTTAACATATATCTAGAAAATGGTACTTGGGTACTGCTAACCTCCCAAAAATTAGTATTGTTTTCTACTTCAAACAGAAAATCTAAATCCTCTGGTTCTAGGGCTCTTAATTTAACTTTCTTTCCTAGTAAACTGATCATAAATTTAAAGTTCCTTTAAAAACAAATTGTGCAGGTCCCGATAAAACAATATCAGTAAAACTTTCTTCATGAGCAATAAATTGCACTTCCAAATGACCACCAAGAACATCCAATTTAATATGATTACTGTCAGATTTTCCTATTTTGTACATTGCAATTGCTACAGCTGTTGCCCCAGTACCACATGCCAATGTTTCGTCTTCAACTCCGCGTTCATAAGTTCTTACTTTAAATGTTTGGTGATCTAGTTGTTCTACAAAATTTATATTACACCCCTCGGAACTGTATAAAGAATCGATGATAGTCCTTGCTTTTTCAATTACAGATATATCGTCTAAATTTTCAACCATTTCAATATGATGAGGTGATCCAGTATTAGTGAAAATAAATTCTTTTGACACTAAAATATCATGAACATTTATCATTTTAAGAGAAACCTTATCAGAATTTATTTCTGCTGAATGAATTCCATCTATTGCATAAAATGTGGTAGTTTTTTTAAATAATTTCAGCTCTTTTGCAAATGCAACAATACATCTACCTCCATTGCCACACATGGTGCTTTCATGGCCATCTGCATTAAAATATATCATACTAAAATCAACAGTTTTATGATCTTCTAACAGGATCAAACCGTCTGCACCTATACCAAAATGACGATCACATAATGATGCAATTAAAGAACTATTTTTCTTCGGAAAAATATAATTTCTGTTATCTATTATAATGAAATCATTTCCGGTTCCTTGATATTTATGAAAGGTCATTGTCATAGCTCCAAATATACACAAAAGCTCCTAAACCTGTGTTTGTTAAAAGAGGGTTAAAATCAGTTAAGAATTGTTAAGTTTAGTAAATAAAATGAAAAAAATATTATTTTTGATTGGAACATAAATTAATAATAAAAATGAAAAAAATTCTTAGTTTTTTAACAATAGCTATTCTAGGAGGCGTCGTATCATTATATGGATACATTTCTTTTTTTGATAATGGTCATTTAATCACTGAGACAAAGGAATCTCCTATTCAAACATTTCAAACAAATTACACTACTTCAGCATTTGAATTAAACACGGCAACATATGCTCCAACAAATTTCACTGAAGCAGCAGAAAAATCTATTCATGCAGTAGTGCATGTAAAAAATACGGCTATTTCATCTGGAATAAATTCTATTGCAGATTTGTTTAATGGTACAAAAAGACAACAACAAATTGGCACAGGAAGTGGTGTAATTATCTCTTCCGACGGATATATAGTAACCAATAATCATGTTATTGATGGTGCAACAGATTTAGAAATTACATTAAATAATCGAAAAAAACACAAAGCTACTCTCATTGGAACAGATAAAAAAAATGACATAGCTTTACTAAAAATAGATGCAGGAGACATTTTACCATACATCCCCTTTTCCGATTCAGACAACCTAAAAATTGGTGAATGGGTGTTGGCAGTAGGGAATCCATATAACTTAACTTCTACCGTAACCGCAGGAATTGTTAGTGCAAAAGGGAGAGATTTACAAGGTAACTATTCAACAGACTCGTTTATTCAAACAGATGCAGCTGTTAACCCCGGTAATAGTGGTGGAGCTCTCGTAAATTCTAGAGGAGAACTAGTAGGTATCAATACAGCCATTTCAACTAAAACGGGTTCCTACATTGGATACTCATTTGCAGTACCCTCCAATATTGCAAAAAAAATAATTGACGATATCCTTGAGTTTGGTAAAGTACAAGAGGCTATTATTGGTTTTTTACCTGATCTACGAGAGGATGATCTACAGGGAGTTAGGATTGGAGATTTTTCTGAAGGGAGTAATGCAGAAAAAGCTGGACTTTTAAAGGGAGATATCATAGTAAAAATAAATGATATTAAAATTTCTAAATTTTCTGAATTAACGGGTCAGCTTTCAGCAAAGAGACCAGGAGATTCTGTTAAATTAACTATTGACAGAGATGGAGAGATTTTTACAAAAAATATTAATTTAATTAAAAGAATAGAACGATATATTTCAAGGACTTATGGAATTGAGTTGATAGATGATTCAAAAGGAGCAAAAATAATTAGAGATGGTCTTTCAGAAGACAGTCCCTCTAGCATAAAAGGGTATATTATTACTAAAATCAATGGAAAGGAAGTAGAAACTGCCTCAGATGCAATTAAATTATTAGATGGCCTCTCTAGAAATGGGTACCGTTTAAAAGTAGAAATGATTGATTTAGACAACGAAACAAGTATTTATTTTTTCTAAAAAATTAAAAATTTAATTACCGATTATTTTGTTTTTTTAAAGCTTAGATTCTCATGACTAAAATCATGGGTATTTAGGCTTTTTTTATTTTTTAAAATAAATTACGAAATCGATTTCGTTTTGTAAAAAAAAGAAATACTTTTGCACAAAAATAAATATGTTAAAAGCCAAAGATTACGAAAACGAAGTTATTTCACAGGCAAAAATTCGGAGAGCTACTACTGAATTCATAAATATAATCAATGATTTATGGTATGATAAATCTATAGAACTTGTCTTGTTTAGAAATACACTAGTAGATAAAAGAGCTAGTGAGATTTTAAATCTAATTAATTATGCTAAAGAATTTGTTGGAAAACCAATTTCAGTGTATGATGCATTAGATATTGCCAAAGCTATTCAACAGATTGAATTACCCTCGTCCAAGCTAGATATAGGGAAATTAGCTTATGAGTGCTACTTAGACGTTAATGGAAGTGAAGATAAGGTCACATTTGTTAAAAGACAATTGAAAGATGCTACAGAAGCAAATGATATTCAACCCAAGGATGTTGTTTTGTATGGGTTTGGAAGAATAGGTCGTCTTTTAGCTAGAGAGTTAATGTCAAAAATGGGTAAAGGTTCTCAACTGAGACTAAGAGCAGTGGTTACAAGGGGAGAAATTACCAAAAATGTATTAGATAAAAGAGCTTCTTTGCTAAGTATAGATTCTGTTCATGGAGATTTTTTAGGAACTGTACAGACAGATGTTGAAAATAATGCATTAATCATCAATGGAACTACCGTTACCATGATATCAGCTAAATCTCCAGAAGAGATAGATTATACAAAATATGGTATTCAAGATGCATTAGTTATAGACAATACCGGGGCTTTTAGAGACAAAGAGGCATTAAATAGACATTTAAAAGCCAAAGGAGCATCTAAAGTTCTATTAACAGCCCCTGGAAAAGGAATTCCAAATATTGTTCACGGAGTTAATCACAAAAAATATCACCCAGATACCCAAGATATTTTTTCAGCAGCTTCATGTACAACAAATGCAATTACTCCAGTTCTTAAAGTCTTAGATGACAACTATGGTATTATAAAAGGACATCTAGAAACTATTCATGCCTATACCAATGATCAGAATCTGGTAGATAATATGCATAATAAAAATCGAAGAGGTAGAGCGGCAGCATTAAATATGGTGATCACTGAAACTGGTGCAGGGAAGGCTGTTTCTAAAGCACTACCATCACTAAAAGGGAAGTTAACTTCAAATGCTATTAGAGTTCCTGTACCAAATGGTTCATTAGCAATATTACATCTTAAGCTTGGTGCTGAAATAACTACCGAAGCTGTTAATTCCATAATGAAATTAAACGCCCTAGAGGGAGAATTAGTTGAACAAATTCAATATTCTTTAGATGCTGAGCTCGTATCATCTGATATAGTTGGATCTACTGCACCGTCAATTTTTGATAGTAAAGCTACGATAACACATGGAGATTCAATTGTTATTTATGTCTGGTATGATAATGAATATGGATATAGTCATCAAGTAATTCGTTTGGCAAAATATATTGCCAAAGTAAGAAGGTATACCTATTATTAATAGTTGATAACTTCATAACTTTTTTAACCCGAAACATCTTTGTTTCGGGTTTTCTTTTGATTATTTTTAACCTGTTAAATTTATTAGTAAAAATGATCTCTGTACAGCAGCAAATTAATTCCTTACGAGAAGAACTTAATCTTCACAATCACAACTATTATGTTGAGGATAACGCTACCATATCCGACTATGAATTTGATGTAAAATTGAAAGAACTAGAAACACTTGAAAATACTCATCCAGAATTTTATGATGCCAACTCACCTTCACAAAGAGTAGGAGGTACTATTACAAAAAATTTCAACACTATTATTCATCAAAATAGAATGTACTCTTTAGACAATTCATATTCTAAAGATGACTTATTAGATTGGGAAAAAAGACTTCAAAAAAATTTAGGAACAGAGACTATAGAATATACTTGTGAATTAAAATATGATGGAGCATCTATTAATCTTAGTTATGAAAACGGTAATTTTATAAAAGCTGTTACACGTGGTGACGGTTTTCAGGGTGATGAAGTAACTCAAAATATTCGAACGATTAGATCTTTACCACTTAAAGTATCCTCGTCTTTTATGGATAATTTTGAGATTCGAGGTGAAATTATTTTACCTTTAGAAGGGTTTCAAAAAATGAATGAAGTTCGTTTGTTGAATGGTGAAGAGGTTTACAGGAATCCAAGAAATACAGCTAGCGGAAGTTTAAAACTTCAAGATAGTTCAGAGGTAGCAAAAAGACCTTTAGATTGCCTGTTATATCAGGTGGTTACTGATGAACGAAAATATGCTACTCATTATGATAGCCTTCTAGCAGCTAGAAAGGCAGGGTTCAAGATTCCTAAAACCATTATACTAGCTAGTTCCATAGAAGAGGTGTTTCGCTTTGTTAATGAGTGGGATGTGAAACGTCATCAGTTACCCTATGAGACAGATGGTGTTGTTATTAAAGTGAATAATTTACAACAACAAGAAGAATTAGGATATACTGCTAAATCTCCTCGCTGGGCTATTGCCTACAAATTTAAAGCTGCTCAAGTTTCAACAGTTCTTAAGGAAATAACATACCAAGTTGGTAGAACTGGAGCAATAACTCCAGTTGCAAATTTGGAACCTGTTCAGTTGGCAGGAACAACAGTAAAAAGAGCTTCCCTTCACAATGCTGATCAAATAAACAAACTAGATATAAGAATTAATGATACTGTTTTTGTTGAAAAGGGAGGAGAAATTATTCCAAAAATTATTGCTGTAGATTTTACTAAAAGAGAAGAATATTCTCAATCAACTATCTATGCAACACATTGTCCAGAATGCCAAACAGCGTTGGTTAGATCAGAGGGTGATGCAAAGCATTATTGCCCAAATATGTATGGTTGTGCTCCTCAAATTACAGGAAGAATTCAGCATTTCATTAGTCGGAAAGCAATGAATATAGATGGTTTAGGAGGTGAAACAGTTGATTTATTACGAAAGGAAGGTCTTATTGAAAATTATGCTGATCTCTATAATTTAACTTCAGAACAAGTGATTCCTTTAGAGAGAATGGCAGAAAAATCTGCCAAGAATATGATTGAAGGTATCAATAAATCAAAAGAAATTCCATTTGAAAAAGTACTATTTGCTCTAGGAATTAGATTTGTTGGGGAAACAGTTGCAAAAAAACTAGCCAAACATTTTAAATCTATTGATAATTTGATGGCTGCTGACATGGAAACATTGATATCTGTTGATGAAATTGGTGATAGGATTGCAGAGAGTATTCAAGAGTTTTCTAATGATTTAAGTAACATATTATTAATTAATAGGTTAAAATCTTATGGAGTTCAAATGCAGATATCTGAGGAGGATCTTATTGGATTAACTGACAAGCTTCAAGGTAAAGTGTTTGTAGTATCAGGAGTTTTTTATAAAATGACTAGAAATGAACTTAAAAAATCCATAGAGGATAATGGAGGAAGGGTTAGTTCATCTATTTCAAAGAAAACAGATTACATTGTTGCTGGGGATAACATGGGTCCCAGTAAAAAAACAAAAGCAGAAGACCTTGGAGTCACTATAATTAGTGAACATGATTTTATTGAAATGATTAAGTAAGCTTCCATTTTTCTTTAATTACAGCTCAAGTAAGTTATACAATAATGGTTTTATTAGAGATCTCTTTATTACTTTGATTGTCAAAATAGAAATCTATACGGCCCAAATTTACTCCATAAGCACCAACTTGATTTACAATTACAGTTTCATTGTTTACGTTTTTGACAAGGGTAGGTTTTGGTAAAAAAGTATGTGTATGTCCTCCAATGATTAAATCAATATCCTTGGTTGCGGCAGCCAACTTTAAATCAGATACTTTTTGGGTATTTTTATAATGATATCCCAGATGTGATAAGCATATAATCAAATCACAGTTTTCATTTTCTTTTAACTCTCTAGTTATATCTTTGGTTATTTCTATTGGGTCTAAGTAGGTGGTTTCTTTAAATAATTCTGGACTCACTAAATTTTGTAATTCTATTCCCAATCCAAAAACACCTATTTTAATACCATCCTTAAAGAAAATTTTATAGGGTTTCACTAATGTATTTAAAATGGTATTTTTAAAATCATAGTTAGCACAAACAAAATCAAAATTAGCATTGGGTAGTTGGTGATGAAAACCCTCGATAGAGTTATCAAAATCGTGGTTTCCCATGGTAGCAGCATCATATTTTAATAGACTCATCAGTTTAAATTCTATTTCTCCACCAAAGTAATTAAAATAGGGAGTGCCTTGAAAAATATCACCCGCATCTAATAGCAGAGTATTAGGGTTTTCATTCCTTACTTTTTGAATTAAAGAAGCCCTTCTAGCGACACCTCCTTTATTTGCAAATTTGTGATGATTTGGATCAAAAGGCTCTATTTGGCTATGAGTGTCATTGGTGTGAAGTATAGTAATGTGTTTAGGTTTAGTCTC